>OJFL01000057.1_pt1 | contig 55698 bp, 48 predicted proteins | sample 1594131 | NCBI WGS metagenome assembly OJFL01 (sample SAMN05416782, study PRJEB24817) | seawater metagenome | isolation source: Sea water | place: Canada:Atlantic | collected 2013-07 | reverse complement strand
AAAAAGAATAAAAAGTTATGAGTAGAAAGAAAAAAATCTACAAGAAGAAAGGTAACGTGATTAAAGATTTAACAAGGAATATTTTTAAAATACTTAATGAAGATAGTGATAAACATTATAATTACAAGCAAATAGCGGGTAAATTAGATATATATGACACAGATGGTAAAACACAAATACTTAAAAAATTAGCCGAATTAAAAGAAATAAAAAAAATAAAAGAAGTTGATCGAGGAAAATATCAAATTGTTATCGATAAAAAATATCATATTGGAACTTTAGATATTACGTCTAATGGTAACGGTTATTTTATATCAGATGATTTTGAAAAAGACATATTTATTCCTTCTAATAACTTAGGTAAAGGGTTACAAAATGATACGGTAAAAGCCTATGTATATAAAAGAAATAAGAGTAATAAATTAGAGGCAGATATAATAGAAATTATAGAAAGAGATAAAACCACTTTTGTAGGTGTGCTTCAAATGAGTAAAAACTTTGGTTTTGTATTATGTGATAATCAAAAAATGTATGTAGATATTTTTATTTCTAAAGCAAGAGTAAACGGTGCTGAGCATGGAGATAAAGTTCAAGTAAAAATAACTGATTGGCCAGAAAATTCAAAAAATCCTTTTGGTAAAATAACCCAGGTTCTTGGTAAACCAGGAGACCATAATACTGAAATACACTCTATTTTATTAGAGTATGGTTTACCTTATAAATTTGAGAATGAAGTTGAAAAAGATGCAAGTAACTTATCTTTAGAAATTACAAAAGAAGAAATTTCTAAAAGACGAGATATGAGGCAGGATTTAACATTTACAATTGACCCTAAAGATGCTAAAGACTTTGATGACGCTTTATCTTTCACGAAGTTAAAAAATGGAAATTATGAAATAGGTATTCATATTGCAGATGTTTCTTATTATGTTCAACCAAATACAATTTTAGATAAAGAGGCATATAATAGAGCAACATCGGTATACCTAGTAGATAGAGTTGTTCCTATGTTACCCGAAATTTTATCTAATGGTGCCTGTTCTTTGAGACCAAATGAAGAAAAATTAACTTTTTCTGCTGTTTTTGAGATCAATGAAAATGCTCAAATTTTAAATGAATGGTTTGGAAGAACAGTTACTTATTCTGATAAACGTTTTGCTTATGAAGAAGCACAAACTATTATAGAAACAGAGAAAAATTTTATACCTGAAAATATTTCTATTACAAATGAATCTTATTACGTCCCTGATACCATAGTTGAAGCTACATTAAAGTTAAATAAATTGGCTAAAATTCTCAGAAAAAAAAGAATGAAAGAAGGGGCAATATCTTTTGATAGAGTTGAGGTTAAATTTAATTTAGATGAGAATGCAAATCCAACAGGTGTATTTTTTAAAGAATCAAAAGATGCTAATAAGTTAATAGAGGAGTTTATGTTGTTAGCAAATAGAAAAGTTGCTGAATTTATAGGTAAAGAAAAAAATAAACCAACCAACCAAACTTTTATATATAGAGTTCATGATGAGCCAGATATTGAAAAACTTGCTGCTTTACAAAATATAGTTTACAATTTTGGTTATAAAATAAATACACTTACTAGAGAGAGCACAACAGAAAGTTTAAATAAATTATTAAACGATGTTCAAGGTAAGCCAGAGTCAAATATGATTGAAACTTTAGCAATTAGAACAATGAGTAAGGCTGTTTATACAACCAATAATATAGGTCATTATGGATTAGCTTTTGATTATTACTCTCATTTTACCTCTCCAATTCGTCGTTATCCTGATGTTATAACACATCGTTTATTACAGTTTTATCTAGAAGGAGGAAAATCTCCAAAACAAGATGATTATGAAATTAAATGTAAACATTCTTCTAAACAAGAGGAGTTAGCTTCTAAAGCTGAAAGACAGTCTATTAAATACATGCAGGTCAAATACATGCAAGATCATAAAGATGAAGAATTCTCTGGTGTAATATCCGGTGTTACAGAATGGGGAATTTACGTAGAAATAACTTCAAATAAATGTGAAGGTATGGTAAGAATAAGAGATATAAAAAACGATTATTATATTTTCGATGAGAAACAATACGCAATCATTGGTCAATCAACTAAACATATATATCAATTAGGAGATTTAGTTACGGTAAAAGTAAAACATACAGATTTAGAAAGAAAACATTTAGATTTTACTCTTATAGAGCAATAGAATCATTTTTTTATAGTTATTAAAATAATTTATATATTGTAAATAAAAATGAAAAATTTCATAATTATAATCCTTTTAATTACAAGCAACACTTTATTTTGTCAAAAAATCACTACAGAAAAAATAGAGGATTTTTATAAAATTAAAGTATATAATGGAATACGCCTAGAACTACATAAATCTGATGAAAATAAATTAGAAATTTCAGGATATAAGTCAGATAAAATTAAAATTAAAAATACAGAGGGTATTTTAAGGATTAGTTTACGTTTTCCAGAGTTATTAGCAGGTGATAAAGTAAGTGTTAAGTTATTTTATAATAAAGAGATTCAAACTATAGACGGGAATGAAGGTTCAAAAATAGTAGGAAAAGGAATTCATCAAACCCACCTAGAGGTAAAGGCTCAAGAGGGAGCCTCTATAAAGCTAGAAATTAAAACAAAACACTTAAAGGTAAAATCGTCAACTGGAGGTGTTATAAACCTTACAGGTACATCAAAAAACCAAGATGTTGAGCTTGATTTATATGGGGTGTATCATGGATACAACCTCTTTACTTCAAATAGTACTACTGTAAAAGCAGGAACGGGATCAAAAGCAGAGGTCTATGCAGGTGAAACTTTATTCGCAAAAGTTAGCTTTGGAGGCTCTATTTTATATAAAGGAAAGCCAGAAGTTATAAAAAATAAAAAGACGGCTGGAGGAATTATAAAACAAATGAATTAATTCATTGAAACGTTTTTGTATATTTGTATATCAAAATTTAAATAAATGATGACTTTAAATATTTTTTTATTAGGAATGCCAAGTCCTCTTTCTATGGCTCTTATTGTTGGGGCATTATTACTTTTATTTGGAGGAAAAAAAATACCTGAATTAATGAAAGGTATTGGAGGTGGTATTAAAGAGTTTAAAAAAGCCTCTAAAGATGATAAAAAGGACGATGAAAAAATAGAAGATAAGAAATAAAATAAAAAAACCTAAGTGAATAACTTAGGTTTTTTTATAGCTTTACTGCAGTCCCAGAAGCTGTTACCATTAACATCCCTCCTCTATTACCAACAGTTTCATAATCTAAATCTATACCCAATACAGCATCTGCACCCAATCTAGTAGCATTTTCTTTCATCTCTTTTAAAGCAGTGTCTTTTGCTTCTCTAAGAACCCTTTCATAAGAACCAGATCTTCCTCCAACAATATCTCTTATACCTGCAAAAAAATCTTTTAAAATATTAGCACCTATAATCGTTTCACCGGTAACAATTCCTAGATAGTTTTTTACTGGTCTACCTTCAATATTGTTTGTAGTTGATAATATCACTTATTTGTCTAATTTTTTCTTGTTGTTTTTCATTGCTTCTCCGATTTGATTACTGGCTGTGAAACTAGCAACCATATCATTTAACATTTGACTTCCTGCCTGAGGAGAGTTAGGTAATAGTATCAAATTACTATTTGTTTCTTGACCAATAGACTGTAACGTGTCATAATGTTGAGTTACTACAATTAAAGCTGACGCCTCCTGAGAGTTAATTCCCACTTTATTCAAAACTTCAACAGATTCTTCTAATCCTCTAGCAATTTCTCTTCTTTGATCTGCGATTCCTTGACCTTGAAGTCTTTTACTCTCGGCTTCTGCTTTTGCTTTTTCAACAATTAAAATACGTGCAGCGTCACCTTCATATTGTGCTGCTGTTTTTTCTCTATCTGCAGCATTAATTCTATTCATAGCGGCTTTAACTTGCGCGTCAGGATCTATATCCGTTACCAGTGTTTTTATAATATCATATCCATATTCAACCATTGCATCATTTAGTTCTGTTTTTACAGCAATAGCTACGTCGTCTTTTTTTACAAATACGTCGTCTAACTTCATTTTAGGAACTTCAGCCCTAACGACATCAAAAACATAAGATGTTATCTGATCGTGAGGATAATCTAGTTTGTAAAAAGCATCACTTACTTTCTCCTTAATAACCTTAAACTGAACAGAAACTTTAAGTTTCACAAAAACGTTATCTAGAGTTTTTGTTTCAATAATAACATCAAGTTGTTGAATTTTTAAACTTAACCTTCCAGAAATTCTCTGAACAAAAGGTATTTTAACTTGAAGCCCTGACTGTTTAACACTGCTATATCGACCAAAAGTCTCAATAATAGCAGCTGTTTGTTGTTTCACAATAAAGACAGCTCCGTAAATTAGAATAAAAATTAATCCTAAAAAGATTGGTAGAAATAAGCTCATAATTTTTTTTTAAAAGTTAATAGTATATATAGACACTGAATTAAGTTTATATTAATAAGACGCAAAACATATAAAAATGTTACAAAAACCTACTTTCTCTTAAGGGTTTCTTTATATTTTAACCACTTTTTTTGTTGTTTCTCTGTTAAGATTTCTTTTAATGTTGCATCTAGTTTTTTTTCTTTACCCTCAATTACTTTTATAATAGGTTTAAAAGACTCTGTAACTTCTTTATTTGCTTTTTGAAGCGCACTGTAATCTCTATTTTTAATTGTTTCTTTTTGAGCTGCCTCCATCTTCGATTTTCCTTCAGAAAACAAAAAGGTATTAATCCTTTTAATCTGCTTTAACTCTTTATTAAATACATTAAAAATAGAAATTATTTTTAAAAAAGCATCCGACGACTTTTTAACCCCTATTTTTTTACTTATTTTTTCTGTATCGTAAAAAACTAAACCAACAGCCTTTTCCACATCAATTTTAGGAACTCTAGATTGCTGCGCCGCTCTTGGCTGTCTTGGTTGCATACTTTGTCTTCTATTGTTTTGAGACCCATAGCGAGAACCGTATTGTGCTTCTGCTGAGATTGAAAATAAAAGAATTGTAATTAAAAGAATGTTTTTAATCATGATAGTTTTTTTATAATTATTTTCATACGTAAAATAGCCTCTTCTTTTCCAATCATGTGAATGATATCGAATAAATGAGGTCCTTTCATTTCGCCAACAATAGCCAGCCTAAGGGGCTGCATAACTTTACCAAAACCGATTTCTTTTGAAGAAATCCATTCTTTTGTCATCTTCTCAATTGATTCAGATGAAAAGTCGCTTATTGATACAAACACTTTTATTAATTCATTTAATAAGATACCAGTGTCTTCTTTCCATTGTTTTTTAACTGCCTTTTCATTGTATTCTTCAGGGCGCTCAAAGAAGTAGTTACTTAAGCTCCAAAAATCTTTTACAAATACAGCCCTATCTTTTATTAGTGAAACTACGTTTTTTATGTAGTCTTTTGACGGTAAAGGTTGCGGAAGTTTGTTTTTTAAGATGGTTAAGTATAGTTCAGCTAATTGAGCATTTGTCTTTTTTTGAAGGTATTGTTGATTAAACCACTTTGTTTTATCTAGGCTAAATTTTGCGCCAGATTTACTTACCCTCGAAAGATCAAAAGCTGCTATTAGACCCTCTAATACAAAAAGTTCTTGTTCTGTTCCAGGATTCCATCCTAATAATGAGAGCATGTTTATAAAAGCATCAGGAAAATAACCACTCTCTCTGTAACCAAGAGAAACTTCACCCGATTCTTCGTTTGTATACTCCAAAGGAAATACAGGAAAGCCTAATTTATCTCCATCTCTTTTACTAAGTTTTCCTTTTCCTTCAGGCTTTAATATAAGAGGAAGGTGAGCAAACTTTGGTGTCTCCCACTCAAAAGCATCGTATAATAAAACATGGAGAGGCATAGAAGGCAACCATTCTTCACCTCGAATTACATGACTAATTTCCATAAGGTGATCGTCTACAATATTTGCTAAATGGTATGTTGGCATTCCATCAGACTTAAAAAGAACCTTATCATCAAGTGTATTAGAATCTATGGTGATAGAGCCTCTGATTTCATCTTTCAAAAGCAAAGTTTTGTCTTGAGGGGTTTTGAAACGAATTACATAATTATCGCCTTTTTCTATTTTTATTCTTGTTTCTTCTTTTGTAAGAACCAAAGAATTTTTTAATCTACCCTTTTGTCTATTATGCCAATTATAAATGAAGGTTTTCCCAACCGCCTCATGTTGTTTTCTATGGGCGTTTAATTCTTCAGAAGTGTCAAACGCATAATATGCTCTTTCTTTTTCAATTAAAATATCTACATATTCTTTATATAATTTTTTTCTTTCAGATTGCCGATAAGGACCAACCTTTTCATTTTTGCCAGGGCCTTCATCAAAGGGAATACCACACCATTCTAGGGAGTTTATAATATATTCTTCAGCGTTGTCAACATATCTTGATTGGTCAGTGTCTTCTATTCTTAAAATAAAAACACCATTATTTTTTTTCGCAAATAAATAATTATATAGAGCAGTTCTCAGCCCACCAATATGGAGCGGACCTGTTGGGCTAGGGGCAAAACGAACACGAATATTAGACATCATTAATATATATATATTTAAAGAACAAATATACCTTACTAATATTAGATAAAAAAAGCAAATAGTTCTAGACTTAGGCTAAAAAAATCTTTAACACAAAATCCTTCTATAGCTCTTTTAATTATCTTATTTTTATTTGTTGATGAATGCTTTTTTAAATATAGAACAAAAACTATCCTATTTCTATAAAAAGTACTATACAAATGAACTCATTAAAGGGTTTATTTTGTTTAGTCTCTTTGGTGTTTTATACTTTATTTTAACCTTATGTATAGAATATTTTTTTTGGTTAATACCAAGGTATAGAATCATCTTATTATTGACATTTATTATAATTGAGTTTTTTTTGTTTTTAAAATTTATTATTAGTCCAATATCACATCTAATAAAGTTAAAAAAGGGAATTAATAAAATCGAATCTTCAAAGATTATTGGAGCCTATTTTCCTGAAGTTCAGGATAAATTATTAAATGTACTACAGTTAAAAAACGAGCAAAAAGAGACAGATCTTATCCTTGCTAGTATTCAACAAAAATCCATAGAACTTCAACCTATTAAGTTTTCCAACGCAATAAAATTTAAGAAAAATTTTACTTATTTAAAATATTTATTATTTCCAATACTGCTTTGGTTCATGTTTTTTTTAACAGGAATTGATACGGGTCTATATAATAGTTTACAACGTGTTACCAACCCAAAAACCACATATATTCCCCCAGCGTTATTTTCATTTCATATGGAAACAAAAAACTTAACTGTAATTGAGGGAGGCTCACATACTGTTTCTTTATCTACCAAAGGGAGTTTTATCCCTAAAGAAGTTAAAATTCTTTATGGTGAAGAGTCTTATTTTATGCAAGAAACAGCACAAGGAGTGTTTTCTTTTACATTTACAAACGTAACAGAACCTCTCTTTTTTCAGTGCTATTCAGGTAATGTTTTTTCAAAACAATACTCCCTTATCCCTATAAGAACACCCCTTATTCAAAACCTAGATATTGACCTAGACTATCCCGTTTACACTAAAATAAAGAGCGAAAAGATTACCAAATCAGGAAATCTTAACGTTCCTGTAGGAACAAAAATAAAGTGGAATGTTGTCACACATCAATCAGACAGTGTTGCCTTTACAGTTAAAAATCAGAGAGATTACTTTATTAAGACTACCAAAAACAATTTCAAACACAAAAGGATAGCAACTAATAGTTTTGATTATCAAATAAGTTCCTCAAATAAAGAATTGAAAGATTTTGAAAAGATTTCATATCGTTTAAAAGTTATTAAAGATGAATATCCTACAATAATTACTCAATCCAATAAAGATAGCGCCAGTGTTGAAAACACTCAATTTATGGGGCAGGTTTCAGATGATTATGGTATTAACGCACTAGAAATAATTTATTATAAGAAAGATTTTCCTAACCAGAAAAATAGCCTTTTATTAAAGACCACTAAAGCAACAACACAAACGTTTTTTTATCAATTTTCTAAAGAAGTTCAACTTATCAAAGGTGTTGATTATGAGCTCTATTTTCAGGTAACAGACAATGATGCTTTTAATGGAAATAAAACAACTAAAAGCAATACGTATAGTTATCGTCAAAAAACAAAAGAAGAGTATCTTCAAGATCAACTGAATGACCAAAAAGAAACAATTAATAATTTAGAGACTACCATTCTAAATAAAACCCATCAAAGTCAAAATTTTGTAAAAATTCAGGAAGAAATTATAAAGAAAAAAGGTTTTAATTGGAATGATAAGAAAAAAGTTGACGAGTTTATTCGTATGCAAAAACAACATCAGAAAATGATGGAACGACAAACAGAAAAACTTCAACAATCTTTAGAGCAAAACAATGGTGACAAACAAACACTTCAGGATAAAAAACAACAGCTCCAAGACAGAATAAAAGAGCTTTTAGCGCTAAACAAACAAAAAAAACTATTGGATGAGCTCCAAAAAATATCCGAAAAATTTGATAAAGAGGCGTTGATTAAAAAAACAAAAGCATTAGCCCAAAAAAACAGACAACAGGAAAAAAGTTTAGAGAGAATACTGGAATTAACTAAGCGTTTTTATGTCGAAGAAAAAACACTTCAACTAGCGAATAAATTAAAAAAACTTTCAAATAGACAAGACTCTATTAACAATAATAACAACAGAGCATTAAGTGAACAACAAAAGATTGCTGATAAGTTTGATAAAATTTTAAAAGAATTAAAAAACCTAGATAACGACAATAAACAATTAACCCAACCTTTGGAAATACCCCAAATGATTGAGGAAAAAGAGGAGGTAAAAGCGTCTTTGTTGAAAGCTAAAGAAAAGCTAGCCAACAATCAAAAAGAAACTGCAAAGAAGCTTCAAAAGAAAGTATCAAAACAACTGCAACAGATGAGTCAGTTGATGCAAAAATCAATTGCGGATTTTCAACAAAATTCTATAGATGAAAATATAGATGATTTGAGAAAAATATTAGAAAATCTTGTTACCTTTTCATTTAAACAAGAAGATTTACTTGTTAAATTCAACACGATGTCTGTTGGTCATCCTGATTTTGGAAATGAACTCAAAAACCAAAACGAATTAAAAACTTATTTTAAACATATTGATGATAGCTTGTTTGTATTGTCTATGAGGCTCCCTCAGTTAACAGCAAAAATTCAAACAGAGCTTTCAGCTGCTCACTATAACCTTGATGAATCGTTAGACAACTTATCAGAAAATAAATTTGACCTCGCTGGCTCAAACCAACAGTATGTTATGACTTCTGTAAATAATTTAGCAGACGTATTAAGCAGCCTTCTAAACGATATGCAAAATAATATGGGCTCCTCGGGTAAAAAAGGGAAAGGAAAATCATTTAGTTTACCAACATTAATTGAAAAGCAGAAAGGCCTTTCAGAAAAAATAAAAGAAGGGTTAAAAAGAAAGAAAGGCCCTCAAAACAATAAAAAAGAGGGTGGAGGTAGCAAAGGTGACGGAGAGAAAGATGAGCAAACTAGTGGAGAATTGTTTAAACTTTATCAACAACAAAACGAGTTAAAACAACAACTTAAAGAAGCGCTTGGTCTAATGGGCTCAGATCAGAATAAAATTAACAAGGTTTTAAAAACCATGGAGCAACTGGAGAATGATATTCTTGAAAAAGGGTTTAACTCAGAAACTATTCAAAGAATGCAGCAATTAGAATATCAACTATTAAAACTTGATAACGCTTTTCTCAAGCAAGGAAAAGAGAATAAAAGAAAATCCAATTCAAGCTCTTTAACCCCCAAAGAAAATCAATTAAAAGAAATCCAATTCAAAAAACGGTTTTATAATCAAATGGAGATATTAAATAGACAATCATTACCTTTGCACAAGGATTTTGAAAAGAAAGTACAAAAGTATTTTTTAAAAAAAAGTAAAGATTGATCACATTTAATTCTGAAACACCTTTTACCCTTGAAAATGAAGCTAAAATCGCCTCTTGGATTGAGCATACAGTTGTATCAGAAGGTTTTGTAGTTGGCGATGTTAATTACATTTTTTGTAATGACACATTTCTTAATCATATTAACAAAGAGTTTCTAAAGCATGATTCTTTAACCGATATTATAAGTTTTGATTATTCTCTTGGCAAACAAGTAAATGGAGAAATATATATTTCTATTGAACGCGTTATAGAAAACGCTAAATCATTTCATGTTTCATTTGAAAACGAACTCAGTAGGGTTATGATTCATGGCGTATTGCATTATTTAGGCTATAAAGACAAAACAACTGAGGAAAAAAAGACAATGAGGCTCAAAGAAAACCATTGTTTAAAGATGTTAATACATTGATTATAAGTAATTTAATAAAATGTTTCACGTGAAACCATAATGAGTTTATTTAATACAATATACGACGTAATTGTAATTGGTGGAGGCCACGCGGGAAGCGAAGCTGCTGCCGCAAGCGCAAACATGGGTGCTTCAACCTTACTCATTACAATGAATCTTCAAAACATTGCACAAATGAGTTGCAATCCAGCGATGGGTGGAATTGCAAAAGGACAAATAATTCGAGAAATTGACGCACTGGGTGGGTACAGTGGAATAGTTACTGACAAGACAGCTATCCAGTTTAAAATGCTTAATAAATCAAAGGGTCCTGCGATGTGGAGTCCACGAGTTCAGTCTGATAGAATGATGTTTGCGGAAACATGGAGGAATCTTTTAGAAAACACTAAAAATCTAGATTTTTATCAAGATTCTGTGAATGGATTACTTTTTGATGGTTCTAAAATTGTTGGGGTTAAAACAGTACTAGGTCTTAATATTAAAGCTAAGTCTGTTATCGTTACCGCTGGAACTTTTCTAAACGGCCTCATCCACATTGGCGAAAAAACTTTTGGTGGCGGTAGAGCTGGCGAAGGATCCTCAACAGGAATAACAGAAGACCTTGTATTAAAAGGTTTTGAATCTGGAAGAATGAAAACAGGCACCCCTCCAAGAGTTGACGGTAGGTCTTTAGATTACTCAAAAATGGAAGAACAGCCTGGTGATGATCATGCTGAAACTTTTTCCTACTTAGACACTCAACCCTTAGTTAAACAAAGATCTTGTTATTTAACTCATACAAATTCAAAAGTCCATGACATTTTAAGAGAAGGTTTTGATAGGTCTCCTATGTTCAATGGTCGGATACAGTCTACAGGCCCTAGATATTGCCCTTCTATAGAGGATAAGATTGATAGATTTGCTTCCAAAGACAGGCACCAAGTTTTTGTTGAGCCTGAAGGATGGACAACGGTCGAAATTTATGTTAATGGTTTTTCAACCTCCATGCCAGAAGATATACAAGATAAGGCAATACGATTTATTCCAGGATTTGAAAATGTGAAATTTTTTAGATATGGATACGCTATAGAATATGACTATTTTCCACCAACACAATTAAAACATTCTTTAGAAACTAAACTGGTAGAGAATCTCTTCTTTGCTGGTCAAATAAACGGCACAACCGGCTACGAAGAAGCTGCAGCTCAAGGCCTAATGGCGGGTGTAAACGCTGCTCATAAAGTTCAAGGAAAAGACCCTTTTATACTAAAAAGAAATGAAGCCTATATTGGTGTTTTAATTGATGATTTAATAACAAAAGGAACAGAGGAGCCATACAGGATGTTTACCTCAAGAGCTGAATATCGAACCCTTTTAAGACAAGATAATGCAGATATAAGATTAACGCCTCTTGGTTTTAAAATAGGCTTAGCTTCTAAAGAGCGTCTAGAAAAAGTAAATTTAAAAATTCAAAAAACAGAAAAACTAATTAAGTTTCTGAAACAAACTAGCGTTACTCAGGATCAAATTAATCCCATCTTAACTCGAAAACAGCTATCTTTAATTTATCAATCTGTGAAACTTTATAAGATTGCCTCACGCCCTCAACTTTCATTAACAGACTTTGAGGAATTAGACGCTCTTCAGTCATTCTTCTATGAGGAGGGAATAGATAAAACAATTTTAGAACAAGTAGAAATTCACTTAAAATACTCCGGATATATTGACAAAGAAAGATCTAATGCAGACAAGCTTAATAAGCTTGAAAACGTCATTATACCTCAAACTTTTAATTACAGTAAGGTAAATTCCTTATCTCATGAAGCAAAAGAAAAGTTAAGTAAGATTCAGCCAACAACAATTTCCCAAGCCAGTAGAATAAGTGGCGTTTCGCCAAGCGATATTTCTGTACTGTTGGTTTATATGGGTAGATAATTAATTTTAAGAAGTCAAATGTTCCTCGTGGAACACTCCAATTCATATGATTAAAAAAACACTATTTTACAGTAATCTAGAGCCTTATTTAAAGTGCAAAGATTATACTGTTTCTGATGAAAATTATGAGCTAATGTTTAACAAGGAGTATGAAATGTTAGTTACAATTCCCGTGCCTGAAAAACTCTCTAATTATTATAAAAGTGAGGATTATATTTCTCATACTGATTCAAAAAAAACAGGATTTGATAAAATATATCAAATTGTAAAAAACATTACCTTAAAAAGAAAGTTGAGGTTGATTAATGAATGCCTTCTTCATCAAAACAGTATTTCACGACCAGAAAAAAACATATTGGATATCGGTGCTGGAACAGGTGATTTTTTAAAAGTTTGTAAGGCTAATTTATGGAATGTCTTTGGAACAGAACCGGATATGGAGGCAAGAAATACTGCAGCTAAGAAAGGAGTTATACTTCATAAAGATGTATCATATTTCACAGATAAAAAGTTTGAAATAATTACACTCTGGCATGTTTTAGAGCATGTAGAAAATTTAGATGAGTATATTTCAACATTAGAGAAATTACTTTCTAAAAATGGAACACTAATTATTGCTGTACCAAATTATAAAAGCTATGATGCCAATTATTATAGTAAATTTTGGGCAGCTTTTGATGTTCCTAGACATTTATGGCATTTTTCAGAAACCTCAATTTCAAAATTATTTGCTCTGGTTAATTTAAAGGTTGAAAAAACCCTTCCTATGAAGTTTGATGCATATTATGTTTCTTTATTAAGTGAGAAATATAAATATGGAAGCATGAAACCAATTTCAGCTCTTTATAGAGGGTTTGTATCAAACATTAAAGCTATTAAATCAAAACAATATTCTTCATTGATTTATGTGCTCAAAAAAAGCTAAAAAACCATTTTTAAAGACATGTTAGCTGTTTTTATTTTACAAATCACACATATTAAGGATAATAAAAGATAACCTCTTAAAAACGATGTTTTAAGACATTTGGTTATAGTTTTTACTTATCAATAATAAAAAGTTAATAAGTTTTAACTATTTAATAGGTAGACGCCAATAATAGAGATTATAAAGTATACTGCCAAGCTCATTGCTCCTGCATAATCTTTTGCTAATCGCTGTCCTACTAATAAAAAAATTAAAGTAATAGCAGAGAGCTCTATTCCAAGTAAAGAAATTTCTTTTACTTCTGATGTATACAATTGATACACGCCAAAAAGCATTAAAAGACTCGCAATGATTTCCATTATTGTGATTACTACTAGTAAAAGAGGAACACTTTTTCTGAGAGGAGAATTTTTAAAATGCTCAGTAATAAAGCCAACATTTCCCGTCCAATCTAATAGTTTATCAATTCCTGATTGTAAAAAAGTTACAATTAGAAAAAAAAGTATTAGCACTTCTGTTGGATGATTGGATAGTAATCTCATTTTCTTGTTTTTTAAGATTTTTATTAATTTTTTTTAAATATTTAATTGTAAACTATTTTTTGTGTTCTAAATTTAAGATTAATTGTCTAAGAATTAACTAAACCTTTTTTTGATCTTTTCAACTATAGTTTGCGCTAACCTTTCTTTACTTTCAATTGTCCATCCAGCAACGTGAGGAGATAAAATAATATTGTCAGCACTAATTAAGTATTTAAAAGCTTCAGGCATTTTATTGTTGGAAAATAAGTTCTCAAATGAGGATTTTTCATATTCTAAAACATCAAGACCAGCTCCTAAAATCTTACCACCTTTTAAAGCTTTTACCAAGTCTTTTGTAACCACAGATGTTCCACGTGCTGTGTTTATCAACCAAAATTCTTTATTAAAACTATTGATAAAATTTGCATTTATCATCTGTTTTGTGTCTTCAGTTTGCGGTGTGTGCAAACTTAAAACATCAGCGTTTTGCTGTAAATTTTCAAGAGAAACTTGTTTGCAGTTTTCATCACCCACATTCGGTTTTATGTCATAACACAAAACTTTAACATCAAAACCTCTAAGTTTCTTTGCAAAAGCTTTCCCCATATTCCCATAGCCAATTAAACCGATTGTTTTTCCATCGAGTTCAATTCCCCTGTTGTCTTCACGCATCCATTTTCCTTTCCTTACTTCTTTATCAGCTTTATTTAATTTATTAAAAAGTGACAATAACAGGCCCAAGGAATGTTCTCCAACAGCATTTCTGTTTCCCTCAGGAGCTGCAATTAGGTCAATACCTTTAGAGTAGGCGAACCTACAATCTATATTTTCAAGCCCTGCTCCAACCCTACCAATAAATTTAAGCTTACTTGCTTGTTGTAAAAAATGTTTATCGATTGAAAACCTACTTCTAATTATAATTCCGTCATAATTGTGAATTTTCTTTTCAATTTCAACTTTAGATGAAGTATAATCTTTGTGATTTTCAAAACCAGCAGCATTAAGTTGCTCTAGTAAAGCAGGATGATTTGTATCTAAATGAAGAATTTTCACAACACTAATATTGTTCTTTTTCGCTAGGAAAATCTTTATTTTTTACATCTGTAATGTAGCTTTCAAAAGCAGTGGTCATTTCTGAGTATAAATCCAAGTATCTTCTCAAAAATCGAGGGTTAAATTCATGTGTCATTCCTAGCATATCATGTGTCACTAGGACTTGACCATCAACTCCGCCCCCAGCACCAATTCCTATGACAGGGATAGTAATTGATTTCGCGACTCTCTCGGCTAAAGCAGCAGGAACCTTTTCTAAAACTAAAGCAAAGCACCCCAATCTCTCAAGCATCAAAGCGTCTTCAAGTAACTTTTCTGCCTCTTCCTCTTCCTTGGCCCTAACGGTATAAGTTCCAAACTTATAGATAGATTGAGGGGTTAAGCCCAAATGCCCCATAACAGGAATACCTGCATTAAGAATCCGTTTAATAGATTCTTTAATTTCTTTTCCTCCTTCAACCTTTATTGAGTGCCCGCCACTTTCTTTCATGATTCTAATTGCAGAACGAAGGGCTTCTTTAGGGTCAGATTGATAGCTTCCAAAAGGTAAATCTACAACAACTAGAGAACGCTCAACCGCTCTTACCACAGAGCTAGCATGATAAATCATCTCATTCAAAGTAATAGGCAAAGTTGTTTCGTGACCAGCCATTACATTTGATGCTGAGTCTCCAACTAGAATCACATCTATTCCAGCACCATCAACAATTTTTGCCATGGTATAGTCATATGCCGTTAACATAGATATTTTCTCTCCGTTTGCTTTCATCTCTACCAAAGATTTGGTAGTTATTCTCTTATATTGCTTTTTAGCTACAGACATAATGGTATTAATTAGGTTTTGTAAAAGTACTAAATCTCATCAGATATAAATCTAGTTTAATTCAGTCATAAAGAAATCAAATATTCAACTTAAACAAAGAGGATAATAATAGGTGTAAAAATTAGCTGTTAAAATCTATAATTAAAAGAGGGGTATAAAAATAATGTATATTTGATTTTTAGAAAAAACGCAGAATACAACATGAACTTTTTACCGGAAAAAATAGATGATTATTCGGTTAATCATTCTCAAATAGAGCCGTTAATATTACAAGAGTTAACCAAGGAAACTTGGCAAAAAATAATCAATCCAAGAATGTTAAGTGGTGCCTTTCAAGGACGTTTACTTTCAATGATTTCTAAGCTTGTACAGCCTAAAAACATTCTAGAAATTGGCACATATACTGGATATTCAGCAATTTGTATTGCGGAGGGTATATCTGATGATGGAAGCATTGATACAATTGATAAAAATGAAGAGTTAGTGGACCTACAAAACAAGTATTTTGAAAAATCAGGATTTCGTAACAAAATCTTTCAACATGTAGGTTCTGCATTAGAAATTATACCTACTTTAAACAAGAAATTTGATTTAGTTTTTATTGATGCTGATAAGTCTAATTATAGCAATTATTTTCATTTAATTATTGATAAAATGAATAAAGGCGGTGTTATTTTATCTGATAATGTTTTGTGGAGCGGTAAAGTTGTGGAGAAGTTGAATCCTAAAGATCAAGATACTAAAGCTCTTCTAGAATACAATATATTATTAAATACTGATAGCAGAGTTGAAACCGTTTTATTACCGATAAGAGATGGGCTTACCATTAGCAGGGTGTGTTAAAGCCAGTCCGACGGACTAATAAGTGGGGTTTTTTACTAATCCTATTCAAAAATTTAAAAGAAGAGATTATTTAAAATTTCGTTTAATTGGACCCGACATTTCGTCAAGGCTTTCCTTTACATTACTAATTTCTTTTTTGATTCCTTTAGCTAAATCGGTATCTATTCCCTGGTCTTTTGCACTATCTTTTATTTCCTTTTTAATATCATTTGTAGCATCTTTTACTTGACGCATACCTTTACCTAGACCTCTTGCTATTTCAGGAATTTTATCAGCTCCAAAGACCATAACTACAATAAGTATTATAATAAAAATTTCTGGACCACCAATAAATAGAAAACTTCCTAACATAAGACTACAAATATAATAAAGATTGAATATAAAAGAACAGAATAATTTTAGAACAGCAATTGCATTTATTTTTTTGTTAACATGCGCTTTATTTCGTTCAACTTCATAAGTGCTTCAATTGGAGTCAGGGCGTCCAAGTTGGTTGTCAATATTTCTTCACGTAAGTCTTCAAGTAAAGGATCGTCTAGTTGAAAGAAACTTAGCTGCATATCATTATGCTGAATATTCTTTAACGTGTCTTTCACTTCCTCGCTTGTTTGTTTTTTTTCTAATTGCTTAAGTATTTTAGAAGCTCTGTGAATTACTTGATTTGGCATTCCGGCCAGTTTAGCAACATGAATTCCAAAACTGTGATTGCTTCCACCAGCAACAAGCTTTCTCAAGAAAATTATAGTGTCTTTTAATTCTTTTACAGAAACATTGTAGTTTTTAATTCGCTCAAAAGTAGTTGTCATTTCATTCAATTCATGATAATGCGTTGCAAAAAGTGTTTTAGCTTTAGAAGGATGTTCGTGTAAATATTCTGCAATAGCCCAAGCTATTGAAATTCCATCATAAGTTGAGGTTCCACGCCCAATTTCATCTAATAAAACTAAACTTCTTTCAGAAATATTATTAAGAATAGAGGCAGTTTCATTCATTTCTACCATAAAAGTAGATTCTCCCATAGAAATATTATCACTTGCACCCACTCTTGTAAAAATTTTATCAACTACGCCAATTTTTGCGTTCTGAGCAGGAACATAACTACCCATTTGAGCCAGTAGAGTAATTAATGCTGTTTGTCTAAGGATAGCAGATTTACCAGACATGTTTGGGCCAGTAATCATAATAATTTGTTGCTGACTCCTATTTAACACAACATCGTTTGCAATATATTCTTCACCAATTGGCAGTTGTTTTTCTATGACGGGATGACGACCATTTTTAATTTCTATATCGGTACTTTCATCAACAACTGGACAAACATAATTATTTGAAACAGCTAAAACTGCAAATGACAACAAACAATCTATTTGAGCAATTGTTTTTGCGTTTTGTTGAATAGGCTGAATAAACTGGATAACATATTGAACTAAATCTGTAAAAAGTTTTTGCTCTAATTCTTTAATCTTTTCTTCTGCGCCTAGAATTTTTGTTTCATATTCTTTGAGCTCTTCAGTGATGTATCTTTCTGCATTAACTAGGGTTTGTTTTCGAATCCATTCTTCTGGAACCTTATCCTTATGTGTGTTTCTAACTTCAATATAATACCCAAAAACATTATTAAATGCAATTTTTAAACTAGGAATTGCTGTACTCTCACTTTCTCTGGCCAGCATATTATCTAGATATTCTTTTCCTGAACTAGAAATTGCCCGTAAATCATCTAATTCTTGAGAGACTCCATTAGCAATAGCAGCTCCTTTATTTATATTTACAGGTGCGTTTTCGAATACAACAGTATCTATTTTTGAAATTATATTAGAGCAATCTAAAAATTGCTTACCAAGACTTTTAATAGCTTTGTTTTTACTAGCTAAAGCTTTTTCTTTTATTGGCAAAATCGCTCTTAAAGAGTTTTTTAATAGAACAGTTTCTCGAGGAGAAACTTTACTAGTGGCTACTTTTGAAATTAAGCGCTCTATATCGCTAATTTGCTGTAATTGGTACTGAATTGTCTCTAGAAAATCGTCATTTTCTATGCAATATTTGACCAATTCATGCCTATAATGAATTTTTTCTATATTTTTTAAAGGAAGTGCCAACCACCGCTTTAACAACCTTCCTCCCATTGGAGATATCGTTTTATCGATAACATTTAGTAAGGTAACGGCATTTACAGAGTTTGGATGGTATAGTTCTAAATTTCGAATTGTAAAACGATCCATCCAAACATAATTGTCTTCAGCAATTCTACTAATATTTTGAATGTGCTTTAACTTGTTGTGTTGGGTTTCTGAAAGATAGTATAAAACTACTCCAGCCGCTATAACTCCTTCGGGCAATTCTTCAACACCAAAGCCTTTTAAAGAATTAACATCAAAATGAGTATTTAAAGCCTCAAAACCATACTCTTTTTGAAATACCCAATCATCTAAGTAAAATGTATAAAACCGATCTTCAAATAGGTCTTTAAATTTTTGTTTGTATTGTTTTTGGACCAATATTTCAGAGGGGCTGAAATTCTGAAGTAGCTTATCTATATATTCCTCGTTTCCCTGAGCTAACAAATATTCTCCCGTAGAAACATCTAAAAAAGAAATTCCTAGTAGCCGTTTTCCAAAATGAACAGCCGCTAAAAAATTATTAGACTTTGATTGTAATACTTCGTCATTTAATGAAACCCCAGGGGTTATTAATTCTGTAACACCACGTTTTACAATGGTTTTTGTCATTTTTGGATTTTCTAACTGATCACAAATAGCCACACGCATTCCAGCTTTTACTAATTTTGGCAAATAAGTATTCAGAGAATGATGTGGAAATCCTGCTAAAGCAGTTTCACTTTCGCTACCAGCACCTCTTTTGGTGAGAATAATACCTAAAACACCAGCTGCTTTTACAGCATCGTCTCCAAAAGTTTCATAAAAGTCCCCAACACGAAAAAGTAACATTGCATCTGGATACTTTCCTTTGATAGCGTTGTATTGTTTCATTAAAGGAGTTACCTTTTTGGTGATAGATTTTGCCAAATTTTAGAAATTTTCAGTTAGTTTTACTGTTGTTTGCAATACGTGTTTAAAGATAGAACTTTTTATGAGAAAATTAAGAAATAACGAACTAGGACGAATCTCCGTTTCTACGTTTAAAAAGACGACTAAAACCCCCATTATTGTAGTCCTTGATAATATTAGAAGTTTAAATAATATTGGTTCTGTTTTTAGAACAAGCGATGCATTTTTGGTTGAAAAAATTTACTTGTGTGGAATAACCGCGAAACCTCCCCATAGAGATATTCATAAAACAGCCCTAGGAGCAACCGAATCTGTTGATTGGGAATATAAAGAAGATACTTTAACTCTTGTAAAAGAATTAAGATCTAAAGGAATTAAAGTAGCCGCTATAGAACAAGTAGAAAACAGTGTAATGTTAGATGAGTTTACTCCGCACCCTAATAATAAAATTGCTGTTATATTTGGAAATGAGGTAAAAGGGGTGCAACAGGAAGTTGTTTCTGTTGCAGATTATTGTGTTGAGATTCCTCAGAAAGGAACTAAACATTCTTTAAATATTTCTGTGAGTTGTGGAGTGGTTCTTTGGGATTTATTTCAAAAGATACATTAGTTTTTATATTCCTAAAATGATCTTTGCAATCATAAAATAAATTAAAATCCCAAAAATATCATTACTTGTTGTAATAAACGGACCCGTAGCAATTGCAGGATCTATTCCTCTTTTATCTAGAAACAATGGCACAAAAGTACCTATTAGTCCAGCAACAATAATAACCGCCACAAGAGATGTTGAAATGGCTAAAGCAGTATTTACTTTACCTTCATATAACCATATAAAACCAAATAAAAATATAGCGAGTACAAGTCCGTTAAGCGCTGCTAATAACATTTCTTTTATTAAACGGCTATTAATACTTCCCTTAACATCATCATTTGCTAATCCTTGAACAATAATTGCAGATGATTGCACACCCACATTTCCAGCCATTGCTGCAATTAAAGGTGTAAAAAAGAATAAAACGGCATTTTCTTCAAAAGTGTTTTCAAACATTTGCATAATTAAGAAGGCGCCTACTCCTCCTAAAAGTCCTAAGAATAACCAAGGTAATCGTGCTTTGGTTAATTCCAAAATACTATCATCGGCCTCAACATCTTGGGTTAAACCAGCTGCTAATTGATAATCCTTGTCTGCCTCTTCTTTAATAATATCTACGATGTCATCAATTGTAATTCTCCCTAATAAAACTCCATCATTATCTACAACAGGAATTGCTTCCAAATCATATTTTCGCATTTTGTTAGAGACTTCGTCTAGGTCGTCATGAACATTTACAAAATCAACTTTAGGAATATAAACCTCTGAAATTGCTGTTTTTGTTGAAGTTATTAGCAAGTCTTTTAAAGATAATCGTCCTTTCAGCTTTTCATTATCGTCTACAACATATATAGAATGTACTCTCGTCACCTCTTCTGCCTGTAAACGCATTTCTCTGACACATTTAAGAACGCTCCAGTTTTCATTAACTCTTACCAACTCTTTTGCCATTAACCCACCAGCAGAATCTTCGTCATACGTAAGTAGCTCCTCAATTTCTTTTACATGTTCTTCATCTTCAATTTGAGACATTACAGCCTCCTGCCTTTCCTCTGATAGTTCCCCTATAATATCAGCAGCGTCGTCAGAATCCAGTTCTTCAACCTCCTCTGCAATTTCTTTTGCTGAGAGCTTTTGGAGAATCTTTTCACGAATATCTTCATCAAGCTCCATGAGAACTGCAGAAGTTTTTTCGCTATCGATAAGTTTTATAATGTAGATAACATCATCAAAAGAAAGTTCATCTAGAATTTCGGCAACATCAGCGTAGTGCATCTCCTCAAATAAAGCAATAATTGGCTTATCATTGGAGGCTTCTATGTAAGAAGTAATGTTTGCTAAAAGTTCGTTTGTGATTTCAAATGACATCAGTTGCTATTTTATGCGTGAGTTTAATAAACTCGCTTACAGACAATTGTTCTGGCCGCATAGCAAATATAGTATCTTCTTTTAAGGTATCCGAAAGTTTGAAAGACTTTAAACTGCTTCTCAACATTTTTCTTCGTTGATTAAAAGCGGTTTTAACTACTCTAAAAAATAATTTTTCATCTACAGGCAAAGAAAAATCTTTTTTTCTGGTGAGTCTTATTACACCAGAATCTACTTTTGGGGGAGGGTTGAATACAGTTGGAGGAACAGTAAACAAATACTCTACATCAAAAAAAGCTTGCGTTAGTACAGATATAATTCCATAAACCTTACTTCCCTCCTTTTCTGCAATTCTTTTGGCAACTTCTTTTTGAAACATACCACTCAACTCTGGAATAAAGTTTCTAAATTCTATTGCTTTAAAAACAATTTGAGAAGATATGTTATAAGGGTAATTCCCAATAATTGCAATTTGCTGCTTATTAAAGAAAGAGGCTAAATCATATTTAAGAAAATCACCTTCAACAATTTGAAAATTTTTGGAGGAGGTGTCCAAGCTTAGGTGTTCATTTTTAAAATCACTATTGAGATACGCAACAGATTCTCTGTCGATTTCCATAACCGTGATTTTTGCTTTTTTTTCTAATAAATACTTGGTAAGCATTCCCATACCAGGCCCAATTTCTAATATGGTTTCATATCCAAATTCTGTTAAGGAGTCGGCAATATTTTTTGAAGTTTCCTCATCCGTTAGAAAATGTTGACCTAAATGCTTTTTGGCTTTAACTGTCATCTTAATTCTTAATGCTAGGTGGATAAAACTCTTTGATTAATTTTAACTCTGTTCTAAATGAAATCATTTTATCCGCAAACTTTTTAATGCTCTGACTTCTCAATCCTGGGGCATAAAGATTATAATAATTATTTAAATCTTCTTTAGTATTTGCAGTATATTGAATGGAGTAAGTAAGCCCACCCATTTCTTCTTCGACTAAAACTTGTGTTAATTTTGCGGCAATAAAACTTCCAGTAGCCAATACGTCTTGTATATGATTTTGAATCCAAGAAAGCCACTCTTTATGAACGCTTTCGTCTATGTTAATTGTAACATTATATATGTACATAGGCTTTTAAAATGGTGAAAAAATTAAGAAGGTGCTTTAATTAACCACATCTCCTCTTAGTTCTCGGTATTTTTTTCTAGCATTAACTAAGTAAATACTAGAAGGTTTATCAAAGATAATTTTTTGATAGTATTCTGAAGCTTTTTCAGGGTCTTTTATATTATTTTTATAGATTTCTGCCAATAGGTAATAGGAGTCATCTACTAATATTCCATCAGCATTAATTGTAGTGATTTTTAAAAGATTACTAATGGCTTTATCATATTGTTTTTCTTTGAGGTAAATAGCGGCTTGATTAAACATGGCTTCATCTTCAATATTCTGTCCCTGATATTTTTCTAAGATTTTATTGTATGTTGCTATTGCTTCAATATTTTTATTTTGATAGGCCAGTAAGTCTGCTTTAGCAAAATCAATCAATCCAAACGGAATAGAGTCTTTAGGTTCATTGTCTGAAATAATTAAGAATAGATCAACAGCATCGTTTGCAATAAGTTGTGTTGTGGAGCTTTTTAGAATTTTTAATTGAGATTTGGCCCATTTAAAATCACCTTTAAAATAAGATGTTTGTGCCACTTTAAAACGCGCTTCTTGAGAAAGTGGGTGGTTTTTTAATTGTGTTTGAACTTGAGAAAAATAGAGTAAGGCTTTATTAAATCTTCCGGTAAACACCAATACTTCTCCTAATTTCAATTTAATTTCAGCAGTTTTAAACTTTGAAGTAGAAAGAGACATAGCTTTTTCTAGCACTTTTATAGCCTCAACCGGATTGTTTTTTTTGAAAGTTAAATAGTTTGCAAATGCTAATTGGATTTCTAAAGTATTTCTATTTACACCATATTTATTTAGTACTTTTTTGTACAAGAAGCTATCGTCTTTGTCTGAGGTTTTTGCCACTATTTTTAAAAGAAATAATTCTGCAGTTAACTTTTCTTCAATAAAAATAGTTTTTTCAAGAATAAATTCAAAACACTCTTTCGCAGTTTTTGAATCATTATTTTCATATGCAATTTCACCCAATCTAAAAACAGTCTCAATATAATTAGGGTCCCTGTTAAAAAGTGCTTTTTCTTGAATAAAGGCTTTTTTGTATTCTTTTTGCTTGATGAAAAGCCAACTCAATAATTCGTTCCAAGCATTTTTAGGGTTACGTATAGACTTTTTTAGCAAAGCTTTTTTAAAGGCATTATTATTATTACTTAAAGGGTCGTTACTTATATATTTACTCACGTATCGTTGAACACCACTAAGATAATCCTCATTTTTATCTATAAGTTCTATATAAAATTCAAACATCTTTTCAAACTCACCCTTCTCTCCGTAAATTTGAGCTATCTGAAATTCATAACTCGCATTTTTATCAAGCTTCATTGTTTTAGAATATGCAGCAATAGCATAATTTAGCAGATTGTTTTGCTGAAACATTCTTCCCATAACTCCACCTAAATTAGGATTTAAATCGATAGCTCTAATGGCTAAATCATATTCTTTTTTTGCTAGTGCTGTTTTTTGCTGACGATCAAAATTATATCCAATTTCTATTCGAAGATAGTGTTGAGAAGGATAATTAAGTAACTTTTTTTGAAGAAGCTCTGATGCTTTTTCATAATTATTTGTTTCTTGGTAACAAGTGATTAAACGTTTTAGGTACCTGGTATTATAAGGATTGTTTTTTTCTAGAGTTTCGAATAGTTGAGAAGCTTTTTTATATTCACCCTCTCTGAAATAATTCTCAGCTAAAGAAGAATTATTTTGACTGTAAGCCAAATAGGATACAAAGAATGTTAAAGTGAGAAAAAGGTGCTTCATCTCTATCAAAGATAATCAACTCAAATGTTAAATCTCATTAAACTTTTTATTTCGAAAACGAATTCTAAAACTTTGGCACACTTCTTGACATATTTTTTAAAAATTTTTATCCTCAATTATTAAACAAATAAAATGAAAAAAGTATTATTAGTGTTATTATTAACAACATTAACATCTTGTCAAGACAATGAAACACTAAGCCAAGATCAGGCGGCTCAAAATTTACAAGATATGTTTACTGAAATAGAAAGTATGGTAAACACTATTAGTTGTGACAACTCGGAAGATTGGACCTTCATAGGTTACGGTAGTAAAGTTTGTGGTGGGTTTGTTGGATATATTGCTTATCCAGCATTTATCGATACTCAGTTATTTATTGAATTAATAGAAGCTCATAAACAAGCACAAGAAGATTTTAACCAAAAATGGCAAATTGTAGGCACTTGTGATTGGGAAGTCCCACCAACAGAAGTACTATGTGATGATGGAGTGCCTAAATTTGTTTATTAATTTTTTAGATGAGTTAGAAAAAACAACGATACAACCCCAAAATAAGAACAAAATGAACGAACTAACTAAAAAGCACGAAACAGCAAAACAAAACTCAATAGACTTCATGAGAACAGGTCAAATAAGTAATTACTTTAATGCACTTTTAGAAATGAATAAATACAGAAGGCTACTTAATGCTGTTATTGCTAATTAATAATAGAAAAGCCTGTGTAAGGAACTAGAATTTCAGGTATTTTTATACCATCTTTAGTTTGACAATTTTCTAAAATTGCCGCCAAAACCCTCGGTAACGCTAAAGAGCTCCCATTTAACGTGTGAGCCAATTGATTTTTACCATCGTTATTTTTAAAGCGTAGTTTTAGTCTGTTTGCCTGAAATGTTTCAAAATTTGAAGCGGAACTGATTTCTAACCATCTATCTTGGGCAGTCGAGTATACTTCAAAATCAAAGGTCAATGCAGCTGTAAAACCAGTATCTCCTCCACATAATCGGAGTACGCGATAGGGTAGTTTTAATTCGTTTAAGATTTCTTTAATGTGAGTAACCATGCCATCTAAAGCGATGTAAGAATTATTAGGGTGTTCTACCCTAACAATTTCAACTTTATCAAATTGGTGTAAACGATTTAAACCTCTTACATGAGCACCATAACTTCCAGCCTCTCGTCGAAAACAAGGGGTATATCCAGTAGCCATAATTGGCAAATCATTTTCATTTACCAAGTTTCCACGATACATATTAGTAATTGGTACTTCTCCGGTAGGAATTAGATATAAATCATCAACACCAACGTGATACATTTGTCCTTCTTTATCAGGCAGTTGTCCAGTACCTATTCCTGACGCTTCATTAATTACATGCGGTACTTGATATTCGGTGTACCCAGCTGCAGTATTTTTATCCAAAAAATAACTAATTAAAGCTCTTTGAAGCCTGGCACCTTTACCCTTATAAACAGGAAAACCTGCTCCTGTAATTTTAGTACCTAATTCAAAATCTATAATATCATATTTTTTAACTAATTCCCAATGAGGTAAGGCGTTTTCATCAAGCTTAGGAATTGCGCCCTCTCTAAAAACCTCTTCATTGTCTTCTTCAGTTTGTCCTGAAGGCACAGATGAATGAGGAATATTTGGAATTTGAAACAGTAAATTTTGAAGCTCTTTAGAATACGTATTTAATTGATCGGTAAATTTTTTAGACTGCTCTTTAAGTTTTTTAGTTTTTTCTTTAGCAAGCGTTGCTTTTTGAACTTGTCCTGTTTTGAACAATTCTCCAATTTCTTTAGATAGCGCATTAGATTCCGCTAAGGTGTTGTCTAATAAAACCTGAACATTCCTTCTAGTTTCATCTGTTTCCAAAACGCGTGCTAAAATCTCTTTAGCATTAACAAAATTTCTTTTAGCTAAGCCCTCTAAAACTAATTTTTGATTGTCTCTAATAAACGGAACTTGTAACATAACTTGTATCAATTATAAGAATCCAAAGATATAGTAAGTGAATCAATATCACAATGTGTTATATGCGATTGTTTGACAGGTAAGAAATAGCATTTTCTTTATCAATGTTTAATTGCCCAACTAGCTCCTCAACCGAATTAAATTTTTGCTCTTCTCTTAAAAAATGAATAAACTTAATAGTAATTTTTTTGCCATAAAGATTTTCATTAAAATCAAATAAATGCGCTTCAATAGTTTGATGCTTTCCAAGAACTGTTGGATTGAAGCCAATATTCATTATTCCGTAAAACACAATGCTATTAATCCGCGTTCTGATAATATATACTCCCGAACTTGGTACTAACTTATAGGATTCTTCAACCTCTATGTTGGCTGTTGGAAAACCAATTGTTCCCCCTAATTGTTTTCCACTTACAACAATACCACTAAGCATATATTGATATCCAAGGTAATTATTGGCAATTTTTAAATTTCCTTCTTTTAGAGCGGTTCTTATTTTTGTGGAACTTACAGAAACATCATCAATATCTTGAGCAGGAATTTCTTGGATATTAAAATCATATAATGAACTATATTCTTTTAGCTGATGAATATTACCCTCTCTATTTTTACCAAAATGGTGATCATAACCAATAATTAACCTCGAAGTATTTAGCGTATTTACTAAAATATCTCTAACAAAATCAAGGGCAGTAAGCCTAGAAAACTCTTTACTAAAGGGGTGTATAATTAAATAATCTAAGCCCATTTTTTTCAGAAGCATAGATTTTTCATCTAAGGTGTTAAGCAACAAAATAGTCTTGTCTTTTTGCAACACCATTCTAGGGTGAGGAAAAAAAGTTAGAAGTACAGATTTCTTTCCTTCTTTTTTTGCAGTACTAATAAGGTTTTTTAATATTTTTTTATGACCTATATGGATACCATCAAAAGTACCTATAGTAACAATTGTTTTTTCTGAAGAATCAAAAGCAGCAATAGATCGAATAATTTTCAAAAGGAGAATAATTAAAACACAAAGTTACAACTCATTAATCAATATTACTTATGTCAAAGATAAAATAAGATTATCTTAAAAAAACAGCCTAAGACTATGTGATAACTCAAAAATATTACAAAAATATTACAAAAATCAAAAAAAATCGTACATTCGTCTTTGTTAATAAACAATTTATATCATGATAAAAAAGACAATTTTCTTTGCATTTGTTATGCTTGCTAGCGCAACAATGCTAGCACAAACCACCATTACAGGTGTTGTAAAAGACGCACAAACAGGTGAAACACTTTTAGGAGCTAATGTTAAAGTTTCTGGAAAAGCAATAGGAACAACAACAGACTTTGATGGTAAATTTTCACTCAAAGTAGCTGATGCTCCTCCTTTTACAGTTGAAATTTCTATGCTTGGCTTTAAGGCAGTAAATGTAGAAATCACAAAAAACAATCAAACAGTAAATGTTAGTCTTCAAGAAGATGCAACATCTTTAGAAGAAATTGTGTTTTCTGCCTCAAGAAGAAAACAAAAAGTACAAGAAGCACCAGCTTCTGTAACTATTATTACACCAAAAGATATTTTAAATTCAGCAGCAGCGGTTGACCCTGTTATGAATTTAGCAAATATTGCTGGAGTTCAGATGCAACAACAATCTGCAAATACTATTAATATAGAAATGCGTGCAGGTTCGGGAGTATTTGGAACGTCTACATTTCCAATATTAGATTATCGTTACCTAGTTACACCTTCTGCAGGAACTTTTCAAAGTTACCAGTCAGGTATGTCAAATATAGACATCCAAAGAGTTGAGGTTGTTAGAGGAGCTGCTTCGGCCCTATATGGTCCTGGAGTTACTTCTGGGGTAGTTCATTTTATGTCTAAAAGTCCAATAGACCACCCTGGTACTACAGTGGAAATGCTAGGAGGTACGTTAAGTACAACCGGTATGACTGTTAGACATGCTTTTAAAAATGATAACGATAAATTTGGATTTAAAGTTAATGTAAGATACATGAAAGGAAAAGACTTTGAACTAGATCCAGTGGCAGACGCTGATTTTATTTCAGGTTTACAAACTACTATTTCTCAGCCAGCTATTTTAAATGGTAGAGTTGACCCAACTCAACCAGGAGAACAGTTATTATCGCTTTCAGATTTAGATGATAATGGAGATGGAAACCCTTTAGCAACAGAATATAGTAATTATTCAGCTAACGTTCATTTAGAATTCAGACCTACAGATGAAACTACAGCTTTTCTTTCAGGAGGATTTGCTCAAGGAGGGGGATTATTCTTTAATTCACAAGGGGCAGGATATCAACAAGGAAAAGACTATTGGGTTCAAGGTAGAATTCAATCAGGAGGGTTATTTGCTCAAGTATATTATAATTACAACACGGGTGGTGATGAAGAAAACCCAACTTTTTTATACCAGACTGGTTTAAGACAAGTTGCCGAGAGAAATTCTTTAGAAGCTCAACTTCAATACAACTTTGACATTCCAAAATTTTTAAACACAAACTTTACAATAGGTTCTGACTATAGAAATTCTAAATCTATGACAGCAAATACATTGTATGGTATAAATGAGGATAGAGATGATTACATTATTACTGGAGCATACCTTCAAGGAACTTCTAAAATTAGTGATCAACTAGAGATAACCTATGCAGGTAGATATGACAAGTTTAACTTCATTGATGAAGGAGCATTTGCACCTAGAGTTGCTATAGTTTATAAAGCAGATGAAAATCATACGTTTAGAGCTTCATTTAACAAAGCAAACACTGGCCCATCTGCATTACAACAGAATATAGATTTTCCAGTGTCTGTTATAGCACCTGGAATAGCAGATGTTTGGTTATCGGGGCAGTATGCACCTCAAGTATTTCCAGACAACCCAACAATTGACTTATCAATTCCTGGGTTACCTGACCTTCCTTATGGAACTACACAATTTCCTTTAGCTTATGCTTATGGGGCAGTAGCTGCACCTACTTTAGGAGCATTATACGGAGGTTTAGCTGGAAACCCTTTCTTAGGGGTGGTTCAAAACTTTTTTAACACATATGCTGGAGGTACTGGAGGTACTGGACAATTAGTTGGTTATAATTTATTTAATGGAGAGCCAATGAATGATTTGACTGATACAGGAAGATCTGCCGTAGAAACTTTAAATTCTTTTGAGATAGGATATAAAGGACTAATTGCAAACAAACTATCACTAGCGATAGATGTATATACCTATGAAAGAAAAGGATTTACACAATTTACAGCTATCGGTCCAACATATAACTTGGTAGGAGCTGATTTCGCAAATGATTTAGGAGCTCAGGTTGCAGCAGATTTTGCTTCAAGCCCAGGAGTAATTGCAGATATGGAGGCATTTTACGCTTCACAAGGATGGCCATTAACGGGTATTCCTACCTTTGGAATTCCTTCATCATCTGACGCTATTGCTGGTTTAGCAGCAGCTTCAGGAGGAGCTTTTGCTCAAGGAGGAGCAGGTTTTGATGCACAAATAGCTCCATTATATCCAATAATTGGAACTGTAGAAACAACAGCTGTGCCTCAAGGTGACGGCTTAATGCACATTCCTGCAGGTTACCGTCGTTTTGACGGTGCTACAAGAAGTCATGTAGGTGCTGATATAGCTATGGAATATTTCTTGAATGATGATGTAACATTATGGTTAAATAGTTCTTGGTTAAGTCAGAATGAATGGATTCCTGGAGAATCAAATGATGACGGATTGCCATTTTCATCTTATTTAAATGCTCCAAAATTTAAATACAGAGCAGGTGTTCAGTATTCTAAAGATAAAGTAAGAGGTTCTATCGCATTTCAACATGATGATTCTTTCAATTCTAACCAAGGGTTTTTCTCTGGTGAGGTTCAAGAGAAGAATTTATTCGATATTAATGTAGGATATAATGTTTCAGAAAATTTAAAATTAGATTTATCTGCAACAAATGTTTTAGATCAGAAATATAGAGCGTTTCCAACGATGCCAGTAATAGGTCGTAGAACTGTTCTTAAATTAACTTTTGATTATTAAAAATAAAAAGATTTTAAATAAAAAAGGCGGCCATATGGTCGCCTTTTTTATTTAATTAAAGTTAGCAAAAAATTGACAAGTGAGGTTAATTCTTTTGGTGGGTTATCATCATCAAAACCAATACTAGTATATGTTTCTCCATTTAAAATTACTTCTATAGTAGTATACATGGCACCATCAAATTGGTACTTATTCGATGGAATTTTTAGTTGGTTAATTGTTTTGAGATTAATTTTTTTAATCAAGGTATTCAATGAGTCTTTAGCCTCTTTTACAAGCGTTAAAGAACGGCTTTCTATAGAATTTTTAAAATACTTTAGGGTATTGTCCTGTAAAAGAATTTCTGTTGAATATCCGCGAGTCATTGCTTTGTAGTTTATTCTTTGAAAGACAGTTTCCTGCTGAATAGATGAGCAACTAAGTGTTAAAGAGAAACAAATGAGAAGTATTTTGTTCATATGAATGTTTTCGTAAAGGTAAAGAAAACAACATTTTTAATTATAATAAGAGTTTTGCTGGGTAATTAGCTCAACATTAGTATTGCTTTTTGTAAGCCCTTAATAAATACATCAATTTCTTCTTTGGTATTATAAAATGCAAAAGAGGCTCTTACGGTTCCAGGAATTTTATAAAACTCCATAATCGGCTGAGCACAATGATGCCCCGTTCTGACAGCAATCCCTAATTTATCTAAAATAGAACCAATATCATATGGGTGAATTCCAGCAACATTAAATGAAATAACGGCTGTTTTATTGGAGGTTCCATAAATTCTAACGCCACTAATTTTTAATAATTCTTGGGTTCCATATTTAAGGAGTTCTTGTTCATATTTATTGATGGCGTCAAATCCAATGGAATTCATATAATCTATCGCGACTCCAAAAGCAATACCTCCACAGATATTTGGAGTTCCTGCCTCAAATTTATGTGGCAGTCCTGCATAGGTGGTTTTCTCAAAGGAAACAGTCTCAATCATCTCTCCACCCCCTTGATATGGTGGTAATTTTTCTAGCCATTCTTTTTTACCATACAATAGACCAATCCCGGTAGGGCCACAAATTTTATGTGCAGAAGTTACATAAAAGTCAACATCTAATTTTTGAAAATCAACTTTCATATGGGGTGTAGATTGAGCCCCGTCAATTAAGACAGCTGCACCAAAATGGTGAGCTTTTTCAATAATTTCTTTTACAGGATTTATAGTTCCTAATGCATTTGAAATATGATTGCAAAATACTAGCCTTGTCTTTTCTGACAACAAATTATCATACTCACTCATAATCAGTGAACCTTCTTCGTTCATAGGAATAACCTTTAACTCAGCGCCTGTTTTTTCACATAACATTTGCCATGGAACAATATTAGAGTGGTGTTCTAAAGCTGAGACAATAATTTCGTCTCCAGTTTTAAGCAGATTAGAGAAGCCTGAGGCAATTACATTAATACCGAATGTAGTTCCAGGGGTAAAAAGCATTTCATAGGCATATTTGGCATTAAAATGCTTTTGAAGCACAACTCTTGCTTGCTCATACAAATCTGTTGCCTCTTGACTTAAGGTATGAACACCTCTGTGAATATTTGCATTATAATTGGTATAATAATTAACAATAGCATCTATCACAACTTTAGGTGTTTGGGAAGTAGCAGCATTGTCAAAATACACTAACGGTTTTCCATTAACAGTTCTTTGTAATATTGGAAAATCTTCACGAATTTTTTCTATTGGAAACATTCTATTGATATTGAGACACAAAGGTAGAACATCAAAGATAAAACTTTTAATAAACCTGTTATTTTATTCTTATGTTTGTGAAGCTCCAAAATTTTTATACAATGAAAATAGTAAAACGAATTCTCTTATTAATACTAGTTATACTATTGCTTGCTGTAATTATCAATTATCCAAAATTGAATATTATAGCTGGTTATTCGGCAAAAAACACAGCTTCTTCTGTATTTCTTGGAAGTAGAAGTTTATCTTTTACTGATACAACAGACAATAATTTTTCACCTGTTAATTTAGCGCACAATACTATTGATGAAAAAACCGAGACAGCAATTTCCTCTGTTTTTGGTTTACTAACACGAAAAGCAATCACAAGAACCGGTTTGGGATCTGTTTTAACTCTAAACCAACAAGACGAAAAGAGTACATATTTGACTCCAAAAAGGATAAAAACAACAAATGAAATAAAGTCCTATCCTTATGGTAATGCTCCTCATAAAGATTCAGTTTTTGACAATATAGATTATGACAAATTAAATGAAACTGTAGCCTCCATTTTTGGTAAAAGAAAGACAAGAGCGCTTTTAATTCTTCATAAAGATAAAATTATTGCAGAAAAATATGCTGAGGGTTTCACCAAAGATTCCCGCATTTTGGGATGGTCAATGACAAAAAGTATTATGAGCACTATTTTTGGGGTTCTTCAACATCAAAAAAAAATAAACATTTACGATAAAGCACCCATTAAATCCTGGCAATATGATGCAAGAAAAGAGATTACAATTCATAATTTATTACAAATGAATTCTGGTTTAGAATGGGATGAAAATTACGATGAAATTTCAGATGCTACGAAAATGCTTTTTTTAGAACGGGATATGACTAAAAGTCAAGAAGAAAAAAAGCAAGTTGGAAACCCAAATGAAACCTGGAATTATTCTTCCGGAACTTCGAATTTATTGTCAGGAATTATAAGAACACAGTTTAATAATCATCAAGAATATTTAGACTTTTGGTATACTGATTTAATCGATAAAATAGGCATGAATTCTATGATTTTAGAAAGCGATTTAGCTGGGAATTACGTAGCTTCTTCGTATTCATGGGCAACAACAAGAGATTGGGCTAAATTAGGATTGTTATATTTACATAATGGAGTTTGGAATGGTGAATCATTATTTTCAAAAGATTGGGTAGATTATGTAACAACACCAACGCCAACCTCAAATGGAATATATGGAGCTCAATTTTGGTTAAACACAGAGAGACAATTAAAGGATGTTTCTGAAGACATGTACTTTGCAGACGGATATCAAGGGCAAAGAGTTTATATTCTCCCAAAGGAAGATTTAGTTATCGTTCGTTTTGGTTTATCTTGGTTTGAAGAAAATGAGTTTTTAAAAGGAATTTTACAATCGATACATTAAATACAAATTCAAATGAAAAAAACAATTATTTTAAGTTTAATACTTTGCATTACAGGAATTGCTTTTGGTCAAAAAAATGATAATAAAATAAAGATGTTATCTGATGAAGTCGAAGAGAAAGTTATAGAATGGAGAAGGCATATTCATCAAAATCCAGAATTATCAAATAGAGAATTTAAAACGGCTAAGTACATAGAAACTCACCTTAGAGGCCTAGGAATGTCTGTTCAAACAGGAGTTGCTAAAACAGGTGTTGTTGGAATACTGAAGGGTAAAAAACCAGGGAAAGTTGTTGCACTTCGAGCAGATATAGATGCGCTTCCTGTTACAGAAAGAAACGATTTGCCTTTCAAATCTAATATAACATCAACATATAATGGTAAAGAAACTGGGGTTATGCATGCCTGTGGACATGATTCTCATGTAGCGATATTAATGGGTGTTGCAGAGGTCTTATCTCAGATGAAAAATGATCTTCAGGGGACAGTTAAATTTATATTTCAACCTGCTGAGGAGGGAGCGCCAAAAGGAGAAGAAGGTGGGGCAGAATTGATGGTTAAAGAGGGTGTATTGAAAAACCCTGACGTAGACGCGATCTTTGGATTGCATATTGCAGCTGGTTTAGATGCAGGAAAAATAACCTACAAACCTGGGGGTATTATGGCTGCATCTCAATCGTATCAGATTGACGTCAAGGGAAAGCAAGCTCATGGCTCTAGACCTTGGGCAAGTGTTGATCCTATAATGGCATCAACTCAAATAATTAATGGACTACAAACAATTATAAGTAGAGAATCTGAGTTAACTAAAGAAGGTGCTGTTATTACTGTTGGAATGATTAATGCAGGAATACGAAGTAATATTATCCCTGAAAAAGCTACAATAGTAGGTACTATTAGAACTTTAGACTATGGGATGCAGGATTTTATTAATAAAAGAATGAAAGAAATGGTTCCAGATATTGCAAAAGCTTTTAGAGCGGAAGCCACTATAGATATTGAAAAAGGATACCCAATAACATTTAATCATATTGGTTTAACTGGCCAGATGTTGCCTACATTGCAAAGAATAGCTTCTAAAGAAAATGTAATTGAAATAGATGCAATTACCGGCGCTGAAGACTTTTCTTTTTTTCAACAAAAAGTTCCTGGGTTATATTTCTTTCTTGGTGGGAAAGCATTAGATGTAAAACCAGAGGATGCCGCTGGACACCATACACCAGATTTTATTTTGGATGAAAGTGGTTTTGTATTAGGCGTTAAAACGTTATCAGCTCTAGCAATAGATTATTTAGATAAATAAGATAAAAAACATAAAACAGGCTCAATGGCCTGTTTTATGTTTTTTAATTAAATATTAAACCCAATATTAACGTTTAACTTATTGGCAATTAATTTTGTTATTCTGTCTTTAACTTCAGGTATTTTAACGCTTTCAAGTACGGTATTGGCAAAAGCATACATTAACAAAGCTCTTGCTTCTTTTATTCCAATTCCACGTTGTTGCATATAAAATAAGGCCTCCTCGTCTAACTGACCAATAGTACATCCGTGAGAGCATTTTACGTCATCTGCAAAAATTTCTAGTTGAGGCTTAGCGTTAATTGTAGATTTATCGCTTACCAGAATATTGTTATTTTTTTGGTATGCATTTGTTTTTTGTGCTTCTTTTTCAACAATAACTTTTCCATTAAAAACACCCGTAGAGCGTTCGTCAAAAATGCCTTTATAATCTTGATGACTTTCACAGTTTGGTTCTATATGATGAACGAGAGTGTGGTGGTCTACATGTTGTTTTCCCTCAATTATGGTAATTCCTTTTAAAATAGAATCTATATGCTCACCCCTTTGATAGAAGTTTAAATTATTTCTTGTAATATTTCCGCCAAAAGAAAAGGTGTGAACAGAGACAATACTTTCTGATTGTTGTTCTATAAAGGTATTGTCTACCAGTGAAGCTGATATATGATCATTTTGTATTTTGTAAACATCTACAGTTGAATACCTGTCTGCATAAATTTCTGTGACTACATTTGTAAATACTGCATTTTCTGTTAAGCTTTGATGGCGTTCAATAATTTGAACATGCGCATTTTGCTCAACTACAATTAAATTTCTTGGCTGTAACATCGTTGCAGCTTCTGTGCCGGTTGTGAAATTTATAATTTGTATGGGCTTTTCAACCTCAGTATTCTTGGGAATATGTATGTAAGCACCTTCTTTAGAAAAGGCAGTGTTCAATGAAGTTAAATTGTCTTGTTTGGCAATTTTATTAAAATAATTTTCAATTATAGGCTTGTACTTAGCCTTAGTTAATGCAGAAGACATTAAGCAAACATCTATACTGTCATGTGTTGTTTCAGACAAAAAAGAACTGTACTTCCCATCAATAAAAATTACTTTATAAGTATCTATATCATGAATAAAATACTGTTTGACGTCTGCAAGGTTAATAGATTTTTCATTGTCTGGAAAAATACTGTAATCTTCTTTTAAGATTGCATTTAAAGAGGTGTATTTCCATGCTTCTAGTTTTTTTGAAGGAAATCCAAGTTTTTCAAATTGTTGAAAGGCATCTGTTCTGATCTCGTGAATATCAGAGTTGATATTTACGCCATCTTCAAAAGCGACATACGAGGAAACTATTTTTTCTTTTAAATCCATATTACTGGTTTATGATATCACTTCTTCCTTAATCCAGTCATAGCCTTTAGCCTCTAATTCTAGCGCTAAAGAGGCATCTCCGGTTTTAACTATTTTACCATCATGCAGTACATGAACAAAATCGGGAACAATGTAGTCTAGAAGTCTTTGGTAGTGGGTAATAACAATAACAGCATTGTCCTTGGACTTTAGTTTATTTACTCCATTTGCAACAATTCGTAAAGCATCTATATCTAAACCAGAGTCTGTTTCATCTAAAATTGCCAACTTGGGCTCTAGCATTGCCATTTGAAAGATTTCATTACGCTTTTTTTCTCCACCAGAAAACCCTTCGTTTAAAGAACGTGATAAAAATTTACGATCAATTTCTAAGAGCTCAGACTTTTCACGAATCATCTTAAGCATATTTTTAGCAGGCATTTCTTCTAGGCCTTTTGCTTTTCGATTCTCGTTGATGGCAGTTTTAATAAAGTTAGTTACAGAAACACCAGGAATTTCTACTGGATATTGAAAAGATAAAAACACACCAATATGAGCTCTTTCTTCAGGCGCTAATTCGCTAATATCTTCACCATTTAATTCAATAGTCCCCTGATTAACCTCATATTCTTCTTTACCCGCAATGATATTTGCTAGCGTACTTTTACCAGCTCCATTTGGCCCCATAATTGCGTGGACTTCACCAGCATTTACCTGTAAATTCAATCCTTTTAAAATTGACTTATCATCTACGCTTGCTTTTAAATTTTCTATTTTTAACATGTTCTTTATACTATTTGCTTGTGATTTTAAGTACAAGTATTAATTTTTAATTTATCCAACAGAACCTTCTAGGCTAATCTCTAATAATTTTTGAGCTTCAACAGCAAACTCCATTGGGAGCTTATTAAGCACCTCTTTACTAAACCCATTTACGATTAAGGCAATGGCTTTTTCAGTATCAATACCTCTTTGATTACAATAAAACAATTGTTCTTCACCGATTTTACTTGTTGTAGCTTCGTGCTCTACTTGTGCAGTTTTATTTTTCACCTCAATATAAGGGAAGGTATGAGCACCACATTTATTTCCCATTAACAAACTATCACATTGTGAAAAGTTTCTTGCGTTTTCAGCTCTTGAATTTATTTGAACTAAGCCACGATAACTATTTTGAGATTTCCCAGCAGATATTCCCTTGGAAATAATAGTTGATTTCGTGTTTTTTCCCAAATGGATCATTTTAGTACCAGTATCTGCTTGTTGATAATTATTTGTTACTGCAATGGAATAAAATTCTCCAACAGAATTATTACCTTTTAAAATACAACTTGGATATTTCCAAGTAATAGCAGATCCAGTCTCTACCTGAGTCCAAGATATTTTTGCATTGGTTTCACATAAACCTCTTTTAGTTACAAAATTATACACACCACCCTTTCCTTCGCTATTTCCAGGATACCAGTTTTGAACAGTAGAGTATTTAATTTCGGCATCATCTAGGGCGATTAGTTCAACAACCGCAGCGTGTAATTGATTCTCATCTCTACTAGGCGCTGTACATCCTTCTAAGTAACTAACAAAACTTCCTTCATCTGCTACTACAAGTGTTCTTTCAAACTGACCGGTTCCACCCTCATTGATTCTAAAATAGGTAGATAATTCCATTGGGCAACGAACCCCTTTTGGGATGTAGCAAAATGAACCGTCTGAAAAAACAGCAGAGTTTAAAGCGGCATAAAAATTATCAGATGTTGGAATAACAGTTCCAAGATATTTTTTTATCAATTCAGGATGTTCTTGTATTGCCTCAGACATAGGCATAAATATAATCCCTTTTTCGCCAAGTGTTTTTTTGAATGTAGTGGCAACAGAAACAGAGTCAATTACAATATCTACAGCGACATTTGCTAATCTTTTCTGCTCTTCTAGAGAGATACCTAGTTTTTCAAAAGTAGCCAATAAATCTGGGTCAACTTCATCAATACTATTTAGTTTAGGCTTTTGTTTTGGAGCAGAATAATAAGCAATTTCTTGAAATTCCGGTTTTTTATAGCTTACGTTTGCCCATTCAGGTTCTTCCATTTTAGACCAAACCCTAAAAGCTTCTATACGCCAATCGGTCATCCATTCTGGTTCGTTTTTCTTTTTAGAAATTGCACGAACCACGTCTTCATTCAACCCTTTAGCAAAGGTTTCACTTTCTATATCAGTATAAAAACCATATTCATATTCTTTGGTTTTTAATTCTTCTCTTAAATCGTCTTCTGTGTATTTACTCATTTTAATTATGAATTATAATGAAAAACTTTCTCCGCAACCACAAGTTCTGTTGGCATTAGGGTTGTTAAATATAAACCCTTTTCCATTTAAGCCTCCTGAAAACTCTAAAGTTGTTCCTACCAAGTACAAGAAACTTTTTTTATTGACAACAATTTTAACATCATTATTCTCAAAAACTTTATCATTTTCTTGCTGCTTATTGTCAAAGCCTAAATCATAGGATAGACCAGAACACCCTCCGCTTTTCACGCCAACCCTAACGAAGTCTGTTTTAGCGTTAAAGCCGTCATCAGTCATTAACTGAATCACTTTATCTCTGGCAGTGTCTGAAACTTTTATCATAACTTTAAATAGATTAACTCTAAATTGTGTTTGCAAAGATACGACATAAGTCTAAAAAGACTAGTGTTGTCTATATTATATTGATTTATATATAAAAATCAATTAATCTTATCAATTACGAAAATCAGGGTTGTTAATAAATTGAAAATCTGTCAATGTCAGTAAAAAAGCTTTTAAAGATATTTTTTCTTCAACTGAGAGTTGAACTCCTCCTTGACTTACTTTTTTCATTAAAGGGTCTATAGTGGGAGAAAATTGCAATCCTTCACTGTAGTGGTTTATAACTTCTTCTAAAGTAGCAAATCGACCATCGTGCATATAAGGAGCAGTAAAAGTTAGATTTCTTAGGGTAGGTGATCTAAATTTCCCATTGTCATTAGGGTCTCCCGTAACAGTACCTAATCCCAAATCATTAAAACTGGCATCTAAACCATTGTTGTGGAACTCATTATCTGTCCATAGCGGGTTGTTGTCACTTCCATGGCAATGGAAACAGTCTCCTTTTTCTTCATCCATAAAAACAGCAAATCCGTTCAGCTCTTGCAAACTTAGAGTAGCGTTACCAAGAAGGTATTGATCAAATTTCGAGTTTCCAGAGATCAAAATTCTTTCAAATTGAGCAATTGCTTTTGCAACCAGAATAGAGTCAATTAATGTAGTGCCAAAAGCCCTAGAAAAAAGGATGGGATATTCGGGGTCTTGCTCAAGCTTAGAGACTACATTACTCCAATTACTATGCATTTCTATGGGGTTAGTAACAGGTTCTAAAGCTTGTCTTTCTAGACCTAGCTCTTTTCCATCCCAAGCAAACTTATCACTAAAATTCCAAGCTAAATTTATGAGCGGCATTGAATTTCTAACACCAAAAACACCTTCTACTCCTTCGCTAAAACGGGTGTCATCTGTAAACGAATTTTGTGGCTTATGACATGTTGCACAAGCTTGTGTATTGTTTCCAGAAAGTTTTTTGTCAAAAAATAATTTTTTACCTAAGGCAACCCCTTCCTCAGTTAAAGGATTATTATTTGGAATTAATGGATCTATTAATTTTTGTTGAAAAAGTTCGGGAACTTTGAGTGAGAAAGGTACTGGGATATATTCTTCTTCTATATCTGTTTCTTGGTTTGAACATGACATAAAAATCAAGATTAAAAAAAATAAAAGAAGATACTTTACATTCATTTTATTGGGTAATGGAAACTAAATCAAATACAGATGAACCATTTTGATTCATTATAAGCTGCACATCATAATCCCCCATTAAATTTACATCATATTCATTCAAATCCCAAGTATTTGGGTTTTTAAACCATTCTGAAACATCCATTTGTATATTAATATTTGTATTGCTGCCAATAGTTACTGATCCAATATTAAGAGTATAAGAGGTGTCTACAGCATCATTTACATTTGTTGCGTCAATGGCGCTAATGACATGATAATTGAAAGGGGCTTCCTCAGAGGTTGTGTTTGTGTATTTTCCATCAAATTGCATAAAATGATAGCCCCCGCCTAAAGGAGCAGGCACATTAAAGTTTGCTGTATTTAAATCTGCGTAAGCCCCATCTGTATTATCTGCTCTTTTAAAACCAAACCTAAAAGTAACTGCACTATATTCTCCAGGTAAAACACCTTCAGAGCTTCTAAAGGACATACCTTCATTATTTGTAAGATCCACTAAATTATAATCATCAAGAACAGTCTCTTCACCACTTTCATGAGTTAACGAAACTTCAGAAATTAGATACCTTAGTCGTTCTATACTGAGAACTTGGCCATTTTCATTAGTAAATTTTAACTGATTAAAGTCATCATTTGTAATTTCTGTTCCATTCCAAGAATGACTAAAGTTAAGAGTAATAGCAACAGGGTTTAGGATAATGTCTTTATCTTCACTACAACTAGTTATTATAATAGATAAACAAATAATTGCTAATATTTTCTTCATTAATTTATTTTTATAATTAAAAGGTCTGTAAACCCCTTGTTAACCAAAATGTCTCCATTAAAACTATTTGTTTCGCCGACAGCAATAATAGTTCCACTTGTTAATTGAACGGCGTCATAGGCAAAATCGATTTCTGCACCTCCAACAGTTTTCTCCCAAAGGAGTTCACCGGTGGTGTTTATTTTGACTACCCAAGCATCATTTTGACCCTTATTTTCACTTACATTTCCATCAGAACTTCTGGAACTTCCTGCAATTATAAATCCACTATCAAAAGTTGAGCTTATAGCTCTTGCAACGTCAAAATTAGCTCCGCCCAATGATTTTTCCCATAGGATGTCTCCATTGTCAGAAACTTTTAAAACCCAAAGGTCTGCTGCTCCGTTATTTTCAGACACATCTTGTTCTTCACTTCTAGTATCTCCAACAATAATATGATTTCCATTATCAGTAGAAATCACATCTCTTGCTTCATCAATTTCTGAGCCACCATATGATTTCTCCCATAAAATATCTCCATTAGAACTAGATTTTACCACCCAAAAATCATAAGTTCCTTTATTATTTGAAATATCAACATCGTTACTGTCAGACCCCCCCACAGTTATTAAATCACCATTTATATTTTCAATAACTCCAGTAGGCGCATCGGTAAAAGATCCTCCATAAAAACGAGACCATACTATGCCTCCTGTAGAATTAATTTTAATTGACCAATAGTCGCCTCCTGCATGCCTTGATGTGCGTCTTCCGTAATTTCCATCGCCACCTGAAGCTGTAACATCCAAAACTCCTGAAAGTATAAAATGATTATCCGATGTTTCAAGTATTGAAACACCTTCATCTACTCCTGCATACCCAAAAGATTTTTCCCAACGTATAGACCCTGAAGCATCAATTTTAACGACCCAGAAATCTCTATTACCATTGTTAATTGTAACATCACCATCTGAACTGTCTGAATATCCTATTAATGCATATCCACCATCTGAGGTTTCAATGATACTACTTCCTCTATCATCTCCAGACCCGCCATAAGTTTTATTCCACTCTAATTGTGCCTCTGAATTAAATTTGAGAATCCAAAAATCATAATTTTCATTATTCTTTCCGGTAACATCTCCATCCATACTTTGGGTGTACCCTAAAACAGCAAAACCTCCATCTGATGTTGCAATTACAGATTTTGCAACATCATTTTTTGATCCTCCAAAAGTTTGTACCAACTCTAGAGAACCGTTAGAAATGGGAATGATTGAACTAATATCTTTATCTGTATTGGAACAACTGATATTAATTAGAATAGTAAAAAAAAGCAAAACTTTTTTCATTGGCTTAATTACTTTTTCTAACAATATAAAATCCAGTATTAATATCACTTATGATAATATTCCCACTAGAGAAATAAGGGTATACATTCCACACCCCATTAAAAGAAGCATTATTATTTGATGGATAGGTGTCAAAAAATCCAGTTTCTGTCATGGTTTCATTGTTAATATTAGTAATATCTACCACTCGAATTCCAGCAGAATAATTAGCAAGGTAGTAATCTGTACCTTTAACATATCCATTGTGATCTATCGCTGGCGTAGGACCAAAATAATTCATGTGAATTACGGGAGCATCTAAATCGGTAAAATCAAATACAATATTCTTTGTGTTTCCGCCAAAATTGCGCTCATCCAATTCATCACCTAAGATAAAGTAGGTTAAATCTTCAGTAAACCATCCTTGGTGTGTGTATCCAATATTAGGGTAGTTAATGGTTGAGATTTGTATTGGGTTAGCTTTATTTGTTACATCGACAATTACAACCTCATTTTGATTGCTGCCTATCAATATTTCTTTTCCTGTATAATCATTATCAGGTCCATTATAGGTTACAACTTGTGCATCATGAGAGTAGGCATCTTCTCCATACCCTCCAGCTGCTGTTGGGTTTAAGGGGTTAGATATGTCTACAAAATGTGGGCCGCCACTGTAAGTATTTGTTCCAACTGCATAAGCATAGCCTTGAGACTCATTAATTACAACATTATGTGCTCTGCCAAAACCATCATAATGGGCATCCTCTGTGAAATTTACCTGTGATGCGCCAGCAGCAATTTCTCCTAATTTAGTAAGATCAAAAACTTGCATTCCATGACCAGAAGCTTCACTAACTATAAATGCATAATTTCCATAGGTCTTGATATCTCTCCAAGAACTATTGGTTGTATGTGTTGGGAGAAATCCAACAATTCTTGGAAACTCTAAGTCTGATATATCAATAAAAGAAGTTCCAGAATTAAGACCCATTAAAGCATATTCTTTTCCACTAGAAGGATCTGTCCATCCCCAACAATCATTACCAGAATTCCCACCAAGAGTTGCTAAATCTATATGACCAACTAAATCATAGTTGTTGCACGGGTAACTTCCTGCAAATCCATTTTCACAAAACTCAAGGATATATGGAGGGTTTTCATCTACATCAATAACTGAAAATGTAACGGTCTTAATTTCGCTGATATTTCCGATGGCATCGTTTGCAGTTACTTCAAAACTATAACTAGATTTCATCTCAAAATCAGGGTTAGCATCTAGGCTTACAGTACCATTGTTTAGAGACAACAAGTCTGCGTCTTGACCCCCTAAAGAATATCCAGTGATCTCAATATTATCAGTAGCTATAATTACATAAACTGTTTGTCCTGCCCCTGTATTTTCAATTAAGTCTATTCCAGTATCCCCAGATATTATTTGAGGAAGTGTTATTTCTAGAAGTACAGATCGATCACAAGAGAAGGCTATTAAAGCGAAGAAAAATAATATTACGGCATTTTTTCTCATAGTAATAATAGGATTAATATAAAATTATTTTTTTATAGATGATATCGTTTACTTTGACAATGTACAATCCTTTTAAGTTTTTTTCTATAAGGAGAACGAATTCTTTATCATTAATATTTTGTTTAGAGAAAATTCTTTTTCCAAGAATATTAAAAACATCCACAGACTTAATCTGATGATTTTGTGTTGCTTTAACAACAGGGTTCTTATTTGTAGGATTAGGCGAAATAGAAAAACGATTTTTAAGAATCTCAATATTACCCAAAGTTCCAGACTTTCTTACAACAAAAAGTCCTCTTTCTATGTCATTTATAATAATATTTCCACTGGCAAAATAAGGATATACACTCCAAGCACCGTTAAAACCAGTTCTATTATTAGTTGGATAGGTGTCGAAGTATCCTATTTCTGTTAATTGATTGTTTGTTTCTCCAATATTTGAGATGTCCAAAACGCGCATGCCCGCTCTATAACTAGCCATAAAAAAATCAGTTCCTTTTACATACCCGTTATGATCTATTGCACTTGAGGGGCCTAAATATGTATTTGTTTGTACTGGGTTATCTAAATCTTGAAAGTCAAAAACAAGAGTTCTGGTATTGATGCCAAAATTTAGTTCATCCTCCTCATCTCCAAGTAAAAAATAACGTTGATCCTCTGTAAACCAACCTTGGTGCGTATAGCCAATCTGTGAGTAGTCAAATTCAGAAACTTTTAGAACATTACTCTTGTCGGTAACATCTAGGATTACAACTTTATTTTCATTGCTTCCAACTAAAATTTCTTTTCCTATATAATCTGTATCTGGTCCGCTATATGTGACTACTTGAGCATCGTGTGTATAACCATCTGCAGCATAACCTCCTAGATTTACAGGGTTTATAGGGTCAGAAATATCAATAAAATTTGGACCTCCATTAAAGGTATTACACCCCAAAAGGTAAGCTATTGCACTAGTTTCGTTAATAATAATATTATGACAACTAGCTACATCATCATAAATAAGATCTGGTTCTACAGGGATCTCAGGGTCTTCAGCTTCATTAATGTCTCTTAACCTCGTTAAATCAAAAACTTGCATCCCATGATTACCAACATTATCTGCCACAATAAAGGCGTAATTGCCATAAATTTTTACATCTCTCCAATAATTATTTCCTGCATTAGAGTTTAAACGTCCCCAAAAAATTGGATTAATTGGATCTGTAATATCTACAAAAGCCGTACTATTTGTCATAGCCGCTATTGCATATTCTTTTCCAGTGTCAGGATCAGTCCAACCCCAGATATCACTTCCCTCTGGATTTCCTGAAGAGTTTGCCAAAGTACTCACTGGGACATGAGAAAGTAAATCATAATTATCGCACGGATATTCTCCGGCAAAACCGTTTGTACAAGGGGTTTGTCCAAAGCTGTAAAACACGGTTAGTTGAAAAATAACAAAAAGTAGTTTATATTTCATTATTCATAGATTTTTCTATTCAAAGGTAAAAGAATAAAGCTATAAAAACATCATAGCAAAAATAAAGGAGATTTATTTTCTAGATGTATATATCTTTGCGAAATGTTAGAAGATAAAAATCAATCGAGAACGTCGTTGGCCGAACTAGGAGAGTTTGGTTTAATTAATCATATTACAAAACATTTTAAGATTTCTCATAAAACAACTGTAAAAGCAGTTGGCGATGATGCTGCGGTACTAGAGCGTTCAGAAAAACAAACACTAATTACCACAGATTTGTTAGTGGAGGGCGTACATTTTGATTTAAGCTATATGCCACTTAAACATCTAGGATATAAGGCTGTGGTAGTTAATCTTTCTGATGTTTTTGCAATGAATGGGGTAGCAGAACAAATTACGGTATCTATTGCGGTATCAAACCGTTTTCCTCTAGAGGCAATTGAAGAACTTTATGCTGGAATTCAGTTAGCTTGTGAAACCTACACTATTGATTTAATTGGCGGTGATACCACATCGTCTACAAAAGGGATATTAATATCTGTAACAGCTGTTGGTAAAGCATCAAAAGAAGAGATTGTTTATAGAAATGGCGCCAAAGAAACCGATTTAATTGTGGTTTCTGGAGATTTAGGGGCTGCATACCTTGGGTTGCAGGTATTGGAAAGGGAAAAACAGGTTTTTAAGGTAAATCCAAAAAATCAACCAGATTTAGATAATTATACGTATTTAATCGAACGACAATTAAAACCAGAGGCAAGAAAAGACATTTCTGTACTTTTAAAAGAAATGGGTGTGCACCCTACAGCCATGATTGATATTTCCGACGGATTATCCTCTGAAATTATGCACATATGTTCACAAAGTGAGGTTGGGTGTAAAATTTACGAAGATAAAATTCCTTTAGACCCTCAAGTAATTTCTGCTTGCGAAGAGTTCGATATAGATAGTACTATGGTAGCTTTAAGTGGGGGTGAAGATTATGAATTGTTGTTTACAGTCCCTATCGCAGATTTTGAGAAGGTAAAAGGAAATCCAAATCTTTCTATTGTAGGTCATATAACGGACGAATCAGCTGGGCTAAACTTAGTCACAAGATCAGGTCAAGAATTAGAATTGAAAGCACAAGGATGGAATGCACTTACAAAAAGCAAATAAGTATTGAGCTTTTATTTTAGCATAGCTTAATAAACGCTCTTATGGCAGCCTTTAAGTTGTTTGTATTTTCAATATGACTCATGTGGCCACCCAATAAAACAACAGTTTCAGATTGAGTTTCTTGAGCTTCCCCTATTCCTTTTTTTAAAGATAAAACAGGGTCTTTTTTTCCAAGAACAAACATTTTTTTAAAGCTACTATTTTTTAAAATAGTCAATCTGTTTGGTCGTATTCTCATTCCCTCCTGACAAGCAATGTATCCTTGTAAAGGTGTTTTTAAAGCATCGTTCAATGCATTTTGTATATCAGCCTTATAGTCACATTTACTTTTCTCACTAAATAAATTAATAAATGACATTCTTACGATATTAGATAAATTAATTTTTGCCATTTTATTAGCCCTTAGCCGCAATTTTTTCCTTGAAGTATCATCTGAGTTAGCCGTTGAGTTTATCAAACATAAACCCTTAATCATTTCGGGCTTTTTTTCTGCTAATGCTAACGAAACATAGCCCCCCATAGAATGGCCAATAAGTATAATTTTTCTGATTCGTAAAGATTTTAAAACTGCAAAAACTGTTTCAGCCATTATTTCCATAGTATGAATATAACCAAGACACCCTGATTGACCATGGCCTAATAAATCTATTGCCAAAACTCTTTTATTTTTAGAAACCATAGGAATAATTTTGTTCCACATGTGTTTGTTTTCTAAAAAACCGTGTAAGAACACCACTGTAGCCCCTTTCCCGGAGTCTGTATATGAAATTTTAGTATTTTTAAATAACAGCCATTTTTCCATAATACAAAAATATGTATCTTTCCTACTTATCACAGAATTTATTTCATGTTTTCGTCACCTTTTACATCTCTAAGTAAAAATCAAGAACTAAGATTAACACTGGGTCTTTTATTTGTAGTTGTGTTGTGTATTATGGGGCTAAAATATTTAGATCAATTTTTAATAAACGATACATGTACTGGTGGAATTATTTCTTTTGAATTAGCAAGAGATATAGAAACTGCAGGATCATATTTAAATTCTTGGGGAGAGAAAGGTAAAATAGCAGTATCGTTGGGCTTAGGAATCGATTTTTTATTTCCAATTGCATATTCTTCACTTATGGCGATTTTAATTCATAAATTAAATGAACTTCTTTGGTTTAAAAGACCTTTTTTTAGGGTTGGAAACGGTTTAATTTGGGGTATATTCATTGCTGGAGTATTTGATTATATAGAAAATATTGGGTTAATTAATTTAGTTTTAGGAAATATGGATCAGTTTTGGGTTTCTATTTCTTTCTATTTTGCAACAATTAAGTTTTGTATCATTTTGGTCGTTTTATTATATATTTTGGCCAATTTTACCTTCTTTTTGATGAAAAAACGCTTAAAATGACAAAAAACAAAGAAATTTTGATTATTGGTTTTGCAATCTTTTCCCTTTTTTTTGGTGCTGGAAATCTTATTCTTCCTCCTTTTCTTGGAGCCAATGCAGGTGAGCAGTGGTGGTTGGTTTTCTTAGGGTTTATTATAACAGCAGTTTTTATACCAATACTTGGAATTTTGGCGCACGCAAAAGTACAAGGAACGATGTATGACTTAGCAAAAAAAGTAGCTCCTTGGTTTAGCTCACTATACTGTGTTTTCATGTATCTAATTGCGGTTACTATTCCTGCACCTAGAACTGCGTCTGTTACACATGAAATGGCCATACAGCCTTTTTTTGGGACTAGCTCGCTATTAACAAGCAGTCTTTATTTTCTATTGATTTTTATTTTTGCGGTTAATCGCTCCAAGATTATAAATCTAATAGGTAAGTTTTTAACACCTGTTATTGTTTTTATTTTACTAGCTGTTATTGCATTGGCTTCTTCAGGAATTACTCACGAAATGAATTTAAATACCTATGAAGCTCCATTTATAAGTGGTGTTTTAGAAGGCTATCAGACTTTTGATGCCATTGGAGGTGTTTTAATTGGTGCGGTTATTATTATTTCATTAAACCTAAAAGGGTATACGTCTTATGGAGAGATTAAAACACTTATAACTAAAGCTGGTTTTTTTGCGGGTTCTGGGTTGTTATTAATTTATGGAGGCTTGTTGTTTAGCGGTGCGGCATTGAGTGTTTCCTTTGCTGAAAATTCATCTAGAACAGACATTCTAACAAGTTTGAGTTTACAAACATTAGGCACAATAGGAACGTCTTTTTTAAGTATTCTGATTGCCTTGGCATGTTTTACAACTGCCGTTGGTATTGTCACTGGAACGTCAGATTATGTAAAGGAAATTTTTAAAAATTCTCAAAAAGCATATGTTGTAACTGCTTTTATAAGTTGTGTTATAGGGGTTCTTATTGGTCATTTTGAGGTTGATTTCATTATTAGAGCAGCAATACCCGCATTGATGTTTATCTACCCAATTACCATTGTTTTAATTTTATTGAATGTGGTTTCTAATAAATTTGCGTCTCCATTTGTTTTTAAAGGAGTTGTATTTGTGACATTTATTTTTAGCATTCCAGATTTTCTTGAGTCACTGCAGATAGGAGATTTTTTAAAACCAATCACTTATTGGATTCCATTTTCTTCTCAAAGCTTAGGTTGGCTTTTCCCCGCAATATTAATGTTTATTGGATTAAATTTTTATAACCATCAAAAAAAAAAGGCACACTAGAGAAGTCTTATTTTCCTAGAAAATAAGAGTATATTTGTAATCTATACTATGCTAAACCATTATACTTATTTAAACGAAAACACCACTAAGTGGGTTAGCTTCGTTCACGGTGCAGGAGGAAGTAGTTCTATATGGTTCAGACAAATAAGAGCATTTAAAAAAGAGTTTAATGTTTTGGTTTTAGACCTTAGAGGGCATGGCAATACGAATCCTACCTTTAAAGACACCTTTAGCAATGAGTATACGTTTAACGCTATAACAGAAGATATTTTTGAGGTTTTAGAGTACTTAAGAATTAAAAAATCCCATTTTATCGGGATCTCTTTAGGTACAATTCTAATTAGAAATTTAGCAGAAAAGAGACCTGATTTAGTAGAAAGCATGGTTCTTGGGGGTGCAATTTTAAAATTAAACTTTCGCTCTCAAATACTAATGCGTATAGGCAACCTATTTAAATCTGTGGTTCCCTATATGATGTTGTACAAATTATTTGCTTTTATTATCATGCCAAGGAAAAACCATAAGGAATCTAGACTTCTTTTTGTTAATGAAGCAAAAAAATTATATCAGAAAGAATTTATTAGATGGTTTAAACTCACTGCAGAAATCAACCCTTTATTGCGGTTTTTTAGAGCCAAAGATATAAAAATACCTACCCTTTATGTTATGGGAGAACAAGATCATTTGTTTTTACCTTCTATAAAAAGAGTTGTTAAAGAACATATTAAGTCCTCTTTATATGTGGTGAAAAATTGTGGTCATGTTGTAAACGTAGAACAACCGGATGATTTTAATACAAAAACAATAGGGTTTTTAAATAGTCTTTCTTCTTAAAAGTTAGGGGTTAGCTTTTATTCATTAACGCCTCAACTTCATCTGCCTCAATAGGAATATTACCCATTAAGTTAAAAGGTTCTCCAGATTTTTGAATCACAACATCATCTTCTAGACGAACCCCAAACCCTTCATCTGGAATATAAATACCAGGCTCAACAGTAAAAACCATATTTTCTTCTATTGGTAAATGTAATAACCCATAATCATGAGTGTCTAATCCGATATGATGAGATGTACCATGCATAAAATACTTCTTATAAGCGGGCCAATCTTTATCTTCGTTTTGGACATCAGCCTTATCAAGTAGGCCTAAACCTAATAATTCTGAAGTCATCAGTTTTCCAACTTCTACATGATACTGTTCCCAATAAGTACCTGGCACTAATAATTTTGTAGCTTCTTTTTTAACGGTATTTACTGCATTATAAACCGCTTTTTGTCTGTCTGTAAATTTTCCAGAAACAGGCACAGTTCTTGTTAAATCGCTTTTATAGTTAGCATACTCTGCAGCAACATCTAATAATATTAAATCGCCATCTTTACATTGTTGATTGTTTTCAATATAGTGTAATACATTAGCATTATTTCCAGAGGCAATAATTGGGGTGTAAGCAAATCCTTTAGATCTGTTTTTGATAAATTCATGAACCAACTCAGCTTCAATTTCATACTCCCAAACATTTGGTTTTATGAAATTTAAAATTCTACGAAATCCTTTTTCAGTAATATCGCAAGCCTTTTGCATAAGATCTAATTCAATAGGGCTTTTTACACCTCGCAATTCTTGTAAAATTGGATTACTTTTTGCAACAGAATGTGCAGGGTATTTAGCCAATAGCCATTTTGTAAAACGATCTTCCCTTGTTTCTGTTTCAACATTAGCTCTGTAGTGCTCATTGGTATTTATATAAAAAGTATCGCATTGAGTAGAGAGTTCAAATACAATCTTTTCGAGGTCTTTTAGCCAATAGACAGTTTGAATTCCTGCTGTTTCAAATGCAGCTTCTTTGGTGAGCTTTTCACCCTCCCAAACTGCAATATGCTCACTTGTTTCTTTTAAGAATAAAATTTCACGATGCTTTGCTTTAGGACAGTCTGGAAAAAGAACTAATACACTTTCTTCTTGATCTACACCACTTAAATAAAAGATATCCCTGTGCTGATCAAAAGGCATAGTACTATCTGCACTTATTGGGTAAATATCATTAGAGTTAAAAACCGCTAAACTATTCGGCCTCATCTTTGCGATAAACTGATGTCTATTTTTGATAAAAAGATTTGAATCTATTTGATGATATTTCATTTTTTGAGTATTTGTTACACAAATGTAGCCAATAAAAAGCAAAAAAAAGACGCACTATCTGCGTCTGTTTTTTGAGTTTCTTCTTCGGCCACCTTCAGAGCTTGATGACCTGGCATCTCTTGGTGTATGATTTTTACGATGTGGTTTTTTTAAAGTGGATTTTTTAAACGAACCCTTACTTTGAGTAGCAGCTCTTTTTGGAGGAGCATTATCTGTTGGCTCGAAGCCCTCTATAATTTCACCAGCTAATTTTTTGCCTAGTAATTTTTCTATTTCCTTAAGATACTCTGTCTCCTCACTAGAAACTAAAGAGATTGCTTCACCACTTGCGCCAGCTCTTCCTGTTCTTCCTATTCTGTGAACATAGTCTTCAGGAATATTAGGTAATTCAAAATTAACAACGTGAGGTAATAAAGGAATATCTAAACCTCTAGCAGCAATATCAGTAGCTACTAAAACACGAATATCATTGGTCTTAAAATTGGATAAAGCTTTAGTTCTAGCACCCTGACTCTTATTTCCGTGTATGGCAGCTGCAGAAACTCCTGATTGAAGTAGTTTTTTAGTTAACTTATTAGCACCGTGTTTGGTTCTCATAAAAATTAACACTTGATTCCAGTTTCCTTCTTTTATGAGATTGGTAACAATACTTGTTTTATCTTTCTTATTAACCCGATACGCTTTCTGACTCACCATTTCTGCAGTTGAGTTTTCTGGCTCAGCTTCTACCATCACAGGGTTTTTTAAAATAGTTTGAGCTAGTTGTTTAATCTCTTTAGAAAAGGTAGCTGAGAATAGTAGATTTTGCCTTTTTGTGGGCATATAACTAATAATCTTATTGATATCTCTTACAAACCCCATGTCTAACATTCTGTCTGCTTCGTCTAAAATTAAAACATCGATGCGTTTAAATGAAACTGCTTTTTGATTGTGCAAGTCTAATAATCTACCAGGAGTTGCCACGAGAATATCTACACCTCTTCTTAACGTAGCTATTTGAGAAGCAGCTTTTACACCTCCAAAAACCACAGTGGAATGAATATTTAAATAAGAACTATATTCTCTTACGTTATCATATACCTGAGCGGCTAATTCTCTTGTTGGGGTTAAAACTAAGGCTCTTAAAGGTCTGTATTTAGGGTGTTTTGTTTCTGATAAGTATTGAAGAACAGGAAGTGTAAAACCAGCTGTTTTCCCAGTACCTGTTTGGGCAGAAGCAAGTACGTCTTTCCCTGCCAATATGTGAGGAATTGCTTTTTCTTGTATGGGTGAAGGAGTTGTGTATCCTTTTTCTTTAACAGCTCTTAAAAGAGCATCTTTTAATCCTAAATCTTTAAATGACATCTATAATGTTTATGAAAAAACAACAATGGTATTTTTTCTGAATAGTGCAGCAAATGTACACCGATTAATTGTAAGCTAAAGTGTGACTTCTTTTTTTTCGAACAGTAATAATTTTAAACAAAAAGAAAAGTAAAGCAGAAAATCATCACAAAAATTTATTTGCTATTTTTGAGAGACTATATATTGCAAATACAACAAAAAATTAACCATTATGAAAACTATTTTTAAGGCTTTATTTTTATTCATTACTTTAGGAATATCTGCTCAACAATCTGCCACAGAATCAGAAGTTGTAACAAAAGCACTTCAAGAAAAGGAGGCGCTTACAAATACATCTATCATTAAAAATATTTCTTTTACTAATATTGGCCCAACAATAATGAGTGGTCGGGTTGCAGATATTGATGTAAACCCTAATGACCCAACAGAGTTTTACGTAGGGTACGCATCTGGTGGGTTGTGGTACACAAAAAACAACGGAACTTCTTTTAAACCACTCTTAGATAACAGTCCTACCCAAAATATTGGAGATATTGCTGTAGACTGGAAGAAAGGAACTATTTGGGTTGGAACAGGTGAAAAAAACTCATCGCGTTCATCCTATGCAGGAATAGGGATGTTAAAATCTGACAACCAAGGGCTAACATGGGAGCACGTTGGGTTGCCAGATTCTCATCATGTGAGTAGAATTATAATAAACGCAAATAATCCTGAAGAAGTAGTTGTAGGAGTGATAGGGCATTTGTACTCACCAAACGAAGAACGAGGAATTTTTAAAACAATAGACGGAGGAAAAACGTGGAGAAAAACATTATTTATTAATAGTAGCACTGGAATTATTGATGTGGTAGTTGCGCCAGAAAACCCAAAAGTATTGTATGCAGCTTCATGGGAAAGAGAACGGAAAGCTTGGAATTTTGATGGAGATGGAAATAATTCTGCAATCTATAAAAGTATAGATGGAGGAGATACTTGGAAAAATATTTCTACGAATAATGGTTTTAGAAATGGAGATGGAGTAGGAAGAATAGGGCTTTCGATTTATGACGAAAATACAGTATATGCTATTCATGACAGTCAGTTTAGAAGAAAGTCTAAAAAAAAGGAAAAAAAATCATCGAATGGGTTAACAAAAGAAGATTTTAAAAATATGTCTACAGAAGAATTCTTAATATTAACAGACAAGAAGTTAAATAATTACCTGAGAGCAAATCGTTTTCAACAAAAATATACGTCAAAAACTGTTAAAAAAATGGTTTCAAAAGGGGCTGTAAAACCAATAGACTTAGCTAAATATTTGGAAGATGCAAACTCTATGTTATTTGATACTCCAGTTGAAGGTGCTGAGGTTTTTATAACAACAAACGGAGGAAAGAAATGGAGTAAAACTCATAAAAGTCATATTGATGGATTGTATTATTCTTATGGGTATTATTTTGGGGAAATTCGTGTAGACCCTCAAGATAAAAATACGATATATGTTTTAGGAGTTCCTATTTTAAGATCTAAAGATGGAGGAGAGACATTTACTTCTATTGGAAAAGAAAATGTACACTCAGACCACCAAGCACTATGGGTAAATCCAACAAGGAAAGGCCATTTAGTTGAAGGTAATGATGGAGGATTAAATATTTCTTATGATGATGGAGAACATTGGATTAAATTAAATTCACCATCGGTAGGACAGTTTTATGCTATTTATGCAGATAATCAAAAACCATACAATGTTTACGGTGGCTTGCAAGACAATGGTGTCTGGACAGCCTCTCACAATTCAAAAATGAACAATAGGTGGCATCAAACAGGTCAAAATCCATACACATCAATTATGGGGGGTGACGGAATGCAAGTTCAAGTAGATGATAGAAATCCATCGATAGTGTATACGGGTTCTCAATTTGGAAATTATTTTAGATTGGATAGAGACAAAGGAGAAAGAACCTATATTCAACCGAAACATGTCTTAGGGGAAGCACCTTACAGATTTAATTGGCAGACTCCAATTCTTTTGTCAAAGCATAACCAAGATATTTTATATCTGGGAAGTAATAAATTACACAGAAGTTTAGATAAAGGGGATTCTTGGGAAGCTATTTCCAATGATTTAACTACAGGGGGGAAAAAAGGAAATGTTGCTTATGGAACATTAACTACGATATCTGAGTCTCCATTTCAATTTGGTGTATTGTATACGGGTTCAGATGATGGCTACGTACATGTGTCAAAAAATGGAGGAGGTTCTTGGGAACGTATTTCAAACTCTTTTCCAAAAGGGCTATGGGTGAGTAGGGTTATTGCTTCACAGCACAAAAAAGAAAGAGTATATGTGACCTTAAACGGGTATAGATCTGATGATTTTACAGTGTATGTCTATAGGTCTGATGACTATGGTAAAACTTGGGCTAGTATTTCTAATAATATTCCAACATCACCAGTAAACGTAATTCGAGAAGATTCTGAAAACCCAGATTTATTATACGTTGGAACAGATAATGGGGCTTATGCTTCTTTTAATCAAGGTAAAGAATGGTTTCCTTTTCAAAAAGGATTACCCAATGTAGCCATTCATGATTTAGTTATTCAGCCTTCAGCTAAGCATTTAATTTTGGGAACACATGGAAGGAGCTTATATAAAGCAACTATTGCTTCACTTCAATTAATGACACCAGAGATCATGGCAAAAGAAGCGCATATTTTTCCAATTTCAACAATCAAAAAAAGTAGAACATGGGGGAATTCATGGGGGAGATGGTCATCGCCATTTATTCCAAAAATTTCAATTCCATATTATTTAAGGAGTTCAAAAAAAGTAACTATAAAAATTTATAAAGATGAGTTATTAATAGCTTCCACTACTAAAGTCTCAGCTAAAGGATTTAATGAGTTTAGTTATGATCTTTCTTTTTCTGAAAAAGGAAGAAAAACCTATTTAAAAAAGTTCAAAGAACAGTCATTAAAGGCTGCTAAAAATGGCACATATTTTTTACCCAAAGGAGTCTACACTGTTAAAATAGAATCATCTACTGAAGTTTTTGAAATTCAGTAGACGATTCAACTATTTACGAAACTAATTTTTTATAATGCAGTCAAAGATTGGATTAATAGATTTATTCTCAATTTTAGAACTGCTTATTACAATTATAGAAATTAGTAATACTGCTCTTTTATTATTTTTAATTATTAATTAGCTGCTGGAAAACCAGGAGATGCTCCACCATTATCCCAAAATACTGGATCTGTTACCCCTGTTTTTTGACTAATATTCGAATTGT
>OJFL01000049.1_pt1 | contig 61115 bp, 51 predicted proteins | sample 1594131 | NCBI WGS metagenome assembly OJFL01 (sample SAMN05416782, study PRJEB24817) | seawater metagenome | isolation source: Sea water | place: Canada:Atlantic | collected 2013-07 | reverse complement strand
ACACACTGCATATCGTCGGCAGCGTCAGATGTGTATAAGAGACAGGTAGTAACCAAAATCCAAAACACGAGTATCATGCCCAGTACACCCATATACTGTGCCGTGTCGTAACTAAAATTGACCAAAAGCGCTGCACTTATTGCAATTCCACCAGCGACAAGCAACTGATTTTTGAGTGCACCTGCAGTCTGGTGTTTCCAGCGAGTTAAAGGGCCAAGGCCTAAGAACAACACAAACGGCACAATCAACAGGGTAAACATTTGATTAAAAAATGGCGCCCCCACTGAAATACTGCCTAGCCCTAGTTCTTTATGAACCAGTGGCAATAAGGTACCAAGTAACACCACTAACGTAGCGGCACACAAAAATACATTATTACCCATGAGCAATACTTCACGAGAAAACGCTTGGTATCGACCGGGGCTCTTTAAAGCCGAAGCGCGCATGGCATATAGTAACAAGCCAAAGCCACTCAACACGATAAGAATACCGAGTATAAATAGACCACGGGTTGGGTCGCTTGCGAAAGAGTGAACGGAAACAATCACTCCTGAGCGAACTAAGAAGGTTCCCAACAAGCTTAACGAAAACGCAGCAATAGCGAGTAATACCGTCCACGACTTAAAGGCTTTTCGTTTTTCCGTTACCGCCAAAGAGTGCATCAAGGCGGTTCCCACCAACCAAGGCATAAAGGATGCGTTTTCTACGGGATCCCAGAACCACCAGCCCCCCCAGCCAAGTTCGTAGTAAGCCCACCAGCTACCAAGGGCGATACCCACAGTAAGAAACGCCCAGGCAGCAATAACCCACGGACGAGCCCAACGCGCCCATGTGGAATCGAGTTGACCTGAAATCAATGCAGAAATAGCAAAAGCGAACGCCACTGAGAAGCCTACATACCCCATGTATAACATTGGTGGGTGAATGATCATGCCAAAATCTTGCAGAAGCGGGTTTAAATCTCGGCCATCGACAGGGAAAAACGGCAACATACTATTGAAGGGATTTGAGGTAAGCAGCATAAACAAATAAAAGCCAATACCAACCATACCTAGCACCGATAGCACCCTTGCAACCATTGTAAGAGGAATACCTCGGCTAAATATGGCGACTGCTACCGTCCAAATTGACAGCATTAAAACCCACAGCAAAAACGAACCTTCGTGGCCGCCCCAAACTGCAGTAATTTTATAGACAAGTGGAAGCTGGCTGTTGGAATGCTGCGCCACATACTCAACACTGAAATCATCGGTAACAAAGGCATAGGTTAAGCACAAATACGCGATTAGGGTAAAAACAAACAATCCAATCGCCAAGGGCTTTGCGGTAGCCATTAGCGTGTCGTGTTGACGATGAGCCCCCCAAAGCGGGTAAACTGCAAGCAAAATAGATAATACTAGGGCGAGTGTTAATGCAATGTTCCCAATCTCAGGCACCATGGTTACTGGCCTCCTGGTTTAGACTTTAAACTTGGCTTTGAACTTGGCTCTGATACCGTCATTGATGCTGTTTCTGACGCTACTTCTGGACTTGCTTCATACTGATAAGAAGATGAAGCATCGGTGACGGGCATATTGGCAGGTTTTTCATGCTTAATGCCCTTCATTTTTTCTGCCAGCTCTGGTGGCATGTATTCTTCATCATGCTTAGCAAGAACTTCTTGCGCAGTAATTTCTGTTGCCGAAGTAAGCACACCGGTAGCCACGATCCCTTGGCCTTCACGAAACAAGTCAGGCAGTATCCCCGTGTAGGTCACCGTAACGGTGGGCCCCGTATCTATTAAATCAAAGGACACCGCTAGGCTTTTGCTGTCTCGGCTCACACTACCCGGTACGACCATACCGCCAATACGAAGACGTTGACCAACATGTGGCATTTGCCCTTGCTTACCTTCAATAATTTCACTTGGTGTATAAAATAAATCGATACTGTCGTTTAATGCATAAAGCATTAAACCAATTGCGCTGGCGATTAACAGCCCAACAATGCTCACTACCGCCAAACGCTGCTTTCTTCTAGGGTTCATGCCACTATCTCACTTTAAAAACTACTGACTACAACTTACTGTGCTGATGAAGCGTGTGATTTTTCTCTCGCTTCTTTAATTCGCACCTGACGCTGTTGTTCTTTTAAAACCGACTTCAGTAACCCTTTATGTTGCCGAAAGCTTAATACTACTAGCAGTATCATTGCTCCAAAGGTCACACCAAAAGATAACCAAACGTAGAAGGCATAGCCTCCCATGTCTAAAAATGCTGAGAATGAATCAAACTGCATTAGCTATTCTCACTTGTTGCGTGCGCTAACTTTTGCACCCAAGGGCGATGCATCTCACGGCGCACAATTTCGCTGCGTAGCCTTACCGTAGTCACTGCCCCAATAAAAAATGCAAAACCTAATAAACTAATTAATAACGGCCACAACATTTCAGGCGCAATAGAAGGCTGATCGAATTTGCTGATGGTGGCCCCTTGATGCAAGGTATTCCACCATTCTACGGAGTAATGAATAATAGGAATATTTACTACGCCGACTAAAGCCATCACCCCTGCTGCTTTACCCGCCTGTTGTTTATCTTCAAAGGCACCATAAAGCGCAATAACCCCGATATACAAAAACAACAAAATAAGTTCTGAGGTTAGGCGTGCATCCCATACCCACCACGCGCCCCACATAGGTTTACCCCAGGCTGCACCGGTAAATAACGCAATAAAAGTCATGACGGCACCCACTGGCGCCATGGCTATCATGCTCATATAGGCCGTTCGCCATTGCCATACCATTCCTACCAAGGCCGCAATCGCCATAGCCACATAGGTGCCCATAGACAACATTGCGCTAGGCACATGAATGTAGATAATGCGAAACGAATCACCTTGTTGATAATCTTGTGGTGCAAAGGCTAGCCCCCACACTGTGCCTACGGCCAAGCATAACAATGTACCAAGCCACAACCAAGGCTGCAAAGTTAGGCACAATTGGTAAGCATTTTCTGTTTTAGCGTAAGGATGTAACCACTTCCACATCAGTTTTGACTCACTTTCAAAGAATAAGCTATGGCAAACGGCGCAGCGGCAGCAGCCAGTAACAGCATGGCGCCAATAATAGCAAGTTGAGGATGATAAGGTAATTGCAGTGCGGCAGAATCTACAGCAGACGTGGCAAAAATCAGTAACGGAATAAAAACGGGGATTAAAAGCAATGCTAAAAGCAGTCCGCCCCGTGCTAGCCCCACCGTTAATCCCACTGCAATAGCACCAATTAGCGACAGCAAAGGTGTGCCAATTAGCAAAGTAAGCATTAATGCTATAAACATATCCGTGCTTAGGTTTAAAAACATCGCAAGCAACGGCGACAGAATCAATAAGGGCACAAAACTCACCAGCCAATGTGCCAGTACTTTAACCGTCGCAACGGCCGGGAATGACATGCCACTTAAGGTATATTGTTCTAAAGAACCATCAATAAAATCATCACGAAAAAGCCGTTCCATCCCTAACAAGGATGACAATATAGCCGCAATCCAAATAACGCCTGGGCCAATACGTTGCAGTGTTTCTGGAGAAGGGCTCACGCCCAAGGGGAATAGGGTAACCACCATCAATAAAAACATGAGGGGTTGAACCAACTCAGCTTTTTGCTGAAACGCAATCTGCATATCTCGTTTGAAGATACCGAGTAGTAAGGGATTCAAAACCGGTACTCCAAATCAACACAGCGGTGCGTACCCGCTTCAGGAGACAGCGCTTGGTGGGAAGTAGTAATAATCATGCCGCCGTCTGCCACATGCTGTTTCATTTTACGCTCAAGTAATATTACACCTGCGCTATCAAGTGCGGTGAAAGGTTCATCTAATACCCATACCGTTGCACTCTTGAGCCACAGCCGACTCAGTGCAACACGACGTTGTTGTCCAGCGGATAAGAATCTGACAGGCACATCTTCAAGGCCAACTAACCCTAAGCGTTCAAGCACTTGATAAATGCTTTCGATATCGGATGTTTGGGTAACATCCTTATTTTGAATACCGTGTTGCGCTAACCAAAAGCGCAAATTATCAATGGCAGACAAAGCGCCATTTAATGCACTTTTGTGGCCTAAATAAATAAGAGTTTGATAATATAATGAAGGGTTGCTGCTGATGTTCGCGCCATTGAAAATCACGTCACCGTGCTCAGGCGAACTCAAGCCAGTAAGAATACGCAATAAGCTGGTTTTGCCCGCACCGTTAGGCCCACGCAAATATACTAATTCCCCTGCATTAAGATTTAACGAAAAGTCGTCAAACAAAACACGATCGCGTTTTATGCAAGTTAGTCCAGATGCACATAAACCGGACACGCACGCTCCTTTACTATTCACTGTTTAAAACCGGCGTAGTTTATCACAGTAAGTTTCTTTCGCAGTCGCGAATTATGATTAAATATGATTTACTTCAACAACAAACGCGATGATATGCCCCGCTTATTACCTATACTTTCCATTACGGATTAAACTCGTCGCTCACCTGGCCGATAAGCTCCATATGACATCACAGTTAAGCGCACTGCTTTCAAATATAACTCAAAGTACTTCAGGGTCGAAATCGTCGGCAGCATCAGTGCTGAATAATTTATCCCAAGCTGCGGCGCTCGATACCGCCGCAAAGGTAACTGTGGCGCGATTGCCTGAACAGATACTTGCTATTCAAACGCAAGGGCAACCGGCAACTCGGGTTTCACTGTTGAAAAGCGCAGATTTATTGCCGCCACAGCGCCCTCAATTAACCTCTTTCAGCCAAGGTGGAGTAACTCAAGCTGCCCTTATTAGCACTGAAACAGGCATGAGTACCAGTCAAGTTACCGCGATGCAGCTTAAAACCCTTTCACTTTCTCTTGCGACGATGCTGGCTTCTATGCCGACACCACAACAGAGCATGCGCGTTAGCGTGCAAGCAACGGTTACGCAATTAACGAGTAATCAACTGAGTCTAACGCTAGCAGATGGCCAGCCGTTAAATTTATCACTAAAGCCTGACGCCGCAGCGCAATTGAGCGCCGATATCAAAAACAATGGCAAGCTGGTTTCACTTTCACTTAATCAAGTGCCTGGTGATACTGGTAAATTGACTGTTTCAGTAACGTCAGCGAAACAAGCAAACTTAGCGAGTCAAGGTACTCAATCAGCAGCTTCCACGTTACAAGCCGCGCCTCTATCAGTGACCGACAGCAAAATTACGACTGTGCTCACCAATGCATTGCGTTCCCAAGGTATCGCCTTCGGGCATGGTAACCCTGTTAACGGGAATGTGCCTGATGCCATCGCTAAGCTACTCCCTAATATTCAATCACAAAATACTTTGCAGCAAGTATCTATGCTCAGCCTTAAGGGCAATACGTTAACATCGTATTCCGCTAAGGGCAATACGTTAACATCGTATTCCGCTGCCAGTCAGGCAGTATTGACGTTCCCCACATCCGATAGCGGTACTGTCATTCCAAGAGCTTCACAGCAGCTTGCCGCCAAACTTAGTGCTTCAGCTATACCTGTGGGAGCTATGGTTGAAAAAACGGCTGGAAATAGTTCCGCTTTGACTGAGACTACAGGAAAAACTTCGGCAAATGGTAGTGAAAATGTAGCTCAACGAGCAAAAACAGACAGTGCTAATCATGCTTCAAATTCGTCATCAATTACGTTGTCACCAGAATTCTCAACTGCGGTAGATAGCAAAGGTGCTTCGATACAAGGGACCGATGTTCACAAGGCTATTGTTACTTTATCTCGAGCATTACTTAGTCAGACGGGGTCCACTCAACAAGCGCTAACACAATTGACATCAATACTTAGCGGGACTGCAGAAGGCAGCGATAAAACCACTGCCGTATTAAGTCAAATAGCAAAGCAAATTACAGGCATAAACAGCAACGCATTGCCCAGTGCTAGACCATTAATAGCACCGCAGGTATCGAATGCAACTACCACACCTGCTTCACCTAACTCGAGCCAAGAGACTAACGCTTTTACAAATGACAATACTGTTGGTTTAAAAACGGGCGCTGGGGATGTTAATACAGGTAACGCGGATAACAGTTTACGAAAAGGCATTTCTCAGCTAATAGCTTTGCTCGGTGGCTCGGGGAACAGCATTCGCGGTAATGTTATACAGAGCAATACCTCTCAAGGTACAGGCTCTCAGGGTACTGCTACTCAAGGTACTGCCACTCAAGGTAAAGATACGCTAGGTAATCACACTGGGGCAGCTTCAAATACGCCCACTACAAACGATAAAACTGCAAATCAAGTTACTGGTTCACAGGATATAGAGAAAAATAATGTAGAGGCAAAAACCTCAACGCCAAACAACCAACAGAGCATGCAGGCGACTCAAAATAATACCGATTCATCTATAGCGTCGCGCATTTATGGTTTACTTAACGCTCCCGCTATCGCGGTAACGCCGTTATCATTGACGTCCCCCATTGCCGCCTCTAATTTTGTACAAGGTTTAGTGGCATTGTTACAACTGTCTTTAGCGGGTAGAGCACTATCGAGACAGCCATCTCTCAAAGTACAAATTGATTCACCTGATAGCATTATAAGTAAAACAATAACGAATACCTCTGGTTCTGCCCCCTCTAGCCGCGTTGCGCAAGATGTTGCCAATCTTGATAGTCGCACAAACTTACTGGCTAATTTAAAAACCTTATTAGCGAACCATCAACACAGCAAAGTGGCTCAAGCCGAAAACCGGGTTCAGGGGCAAGATAGTTTTTTCTATGCATTACCTTCTGTATCTCAACATTACGCACCGGCTGAACTTTTAGTGCAAAGAGAGCCAGATCGACAACACGGAAAAGAAGACAAAGATGGCGAGAAACGTTTATGGAATGTCACAATGAAGCTAGATATCGGTGATGCGGGCCAACTCCTCGCTAAATCCAAGATAGACACCGATACCATTACCATCGACCTCTATACTTCCAACGAAACCGTACTGACTCGTGTTGCTGATACCTTGCCGTATTTAGAACGACGATTGGCTGATTTAGGGCTGAATGTCGAGAAAATGAGTTTTCAGCGGGGTCATATTCCTGACACACTAAATAAACGCCCACATCAAATTTTTGAGACACGAGTATGAGTGAGAAAGCAAAGCGTGCGATTGGGCTTAAGTATGATGGTGGCGATAAAAAAACAGCCCCAAAAGTTGTCGCAAAAGGCTACGGAGATCTTGCAGAAGCGATTATCGCCATGGCTGAAGAGTCTGGCATTCTTATTCATGAAGACCCCTATCTTAGCGAAGTGCTTAGCACCTTAGATTTAGGGCAAGATATACCCGAATCGTTGTATTTTGTTATCGCCGAACTGCTAGCATATTCCTATGTACTACAAGGAAAAATACCGCCTGGCTGGGAAGGTGTGGTTAAGCATATAAATTATGAGGTATAAAAAGCGACTTTGAAATTATCAAAGTCGCTGCTTTTCATCTTAAGTTATGTTGGGTTGATTTACCCTACTATCTAAATAGTACTTTCTCTTTATTAAACCAGTACACACAAAATGCAATGAGTGCGGCGGCGATGGCGACTGTAGAAGTAAATATGCCGAACAAGGCAAAATAATCCATAGTGCCTTTGAATAACTCTTTCATCGCTAATGCTACATTGGTGAGTGGCACCCAAATCCAACCACCTTCTAATTTAACACCCGGCATCATTGCAATTAACACAGGGAAAACTACTACCATAACAAGTGCCCCCATATAACTTTGGGCTTCTTTAAATGATCGAGCATAAATAGAAAGAGACAATAAGACCGCGGCAAATATTGCCACTACCGGAATTAGCATTAAAAAGATAAGCACAAAATCAATGATGCCAATCATCGCCATCACCTCTGCTACAAATTCAATTGCCAACCCTTGAGACAAAACTATGCCCCATATGGCCATGGAAGATACGGTGATAAGTGCTGTAATTAGACCCGCGACACCGATGGTAAAGAATTTTCCCAAAACCAGTTTATAACGCTCCATCGGCGATATTAATAGTGTCTCTAGCGTACCCCGCTCTTTTTCACCCGCACCTAAGTCTGATGCTGGTGCCATAGCACCTTGTAGGCATAAAATGAAAATGAAATAAGGTAATAACCCGCCCAAGCGTTCACCCCATACTTCACGATCATCCGCTATGTTTTCTTTTTCAATGACAATAGGCGCGAGTAACGCTTGCTGCTGTGACTCATTCAGTCCTAAATTAGCAAAGGCCGTTTTTTGAAATTCATCAGTGTAAACATCGACAATTTCAGACACTCTTCCTAACACTTTATTTAAGCCTGCGTCATTTAAATACAATTGCAGCTTATGCTGACCAGAAGTGAGCACCTCGTTGTTAAAGGTTTCTGGGATAACTAAAACGAAGTCTAGTGTTTCATCTTTAATGAGCTTGGCATAGTCAGCTTCACCTTGGATATCCACCATCGTAAATTTGTCAGTTTCATTAGCGAATTGTTGCGACATGTCTGGCGCATATTGCTCGCCCACAATGGCATATTTCAATACAACGTTTTCGGCCTTTTCAGCGGCGGAATTCATGAAAAACATGGCGACACCGAAAATTAATGGGAAAAGCAGTAAAGGCAACACAATCATAAAAATAATAGTTTTACGGTCGCGCAATAACTCTTTGAATTCTTTTTTAAAAATTAACCACATTGCCCCACCTCCGCTGTATTCATTTTTAAAGTGTGCAAAAAGCTTTTATGCATTTGTCCGTCAGATAGCGCACTAAAAGCAGCAAGGGAATCATTAAATACACTTTCGCCTTGATTAATCACCGTTACACGGTCGCAAAGCATTTGAACTTCATCCAAATGATGGGTAGAAAAAATAACTGGCGTTCCTTTATCTTTAAGGCGCTGAATAAAGTCCATCACTGTTGAGGTGGCCATAATATCTAAGCCTGTAGTAGGCTCATCAAGCACAACTAAGGAAGGTTCATGAATAACAGCGCGGGCAATGGCTGTTTTTTGTTTCATACCAGATGAGAAGTTTTCTGCGCGTCTATCTAAAAAGCTCTGCATGTCGAGTAAGTCAGCCATTTCTTCAATACGTGCAGAAATTATCGCTTTAGTAATGCCGTGTAATTCGCCAAAATAAGCAATATTTTCTCGCCCAGTCAGCCTGCCATATAAACCAGTTGAGCTAGACAGAAAACCTATTTTTTTACGCGCAATTATTGGGTTGGCTAGCACGTCTTCACCATCAATTACCACGGTGCCGCTATCTGGCTTAAGTGCGGTTGAAAGCATGCGTAATGTAGTGGTTTTTCCTGCTCCGTTAGGGCCAAGCAAACCAAGCACTTCTCCTTGACCACATGAAAACGATACATCTTTCACTGATTGAAAGTAGCGCCCTTTTAATCGTGGATCCTTTTTCTCTTGCTCACTTAGCTTTTTGGGGTTCTCCACCTCAAAGCGTTTAGCAAGACTAGATATATCAATCATTATCCCTTCCCTTTTTTTATTATTTAAATCGAATGCTTACAGTACTAGTCTTTGCCTTTCTATTTTTATTACAGCTTTACTGTTTTTTTATTTTAATTCAATCCAAGATATAGAATTAAAGTGTTAAAAAGTATGTTTTTTGAACACAAAAAAGCCCACCATTTGGTGGGCTTTTAAATAACACAAATGCGCTATTTTATAGTCAGTTTAGTAGCTACTGCTGATCATCTTCTGCAGCAGGTGCTTCTTCTACTTTCACTGTCTTAGGTAAAAGTAGCTCAGCGCGAATTTGTTTTTCAATCTCATCGGCAATAGCTGGGTTTTCTTTTAGGAACTTCATTACGTTCGCTTTACCCTGACCGATACGATCACCTTTGTAGCTGTACCAAGCACCGGCCTTATCAACCAATTTCTGCTTAACACCTAAGTCGATAAGCTCAGCTTCTTTACTTATACCTTCGCCGTAGCGAATCATGAATTCAGCTTGCTTAAATGGCGGTGCTACTTTGTTTTTCACTACTTTAACGCGAGTTTCGTTACCTACTACCTCATCGCCTTCTTTGACCGCACCGATACGGCGGATATCTAAACGTACTGAAGAGTAGAACTTAAGTGCGTTACCACCGGTTGTTGTTTCTGGGCTACCGAACATTACACCAATTTTCATACGAATTTGGTTAATGAAGATACACAAGGTATTTGAACGCTTGATATTACCGGTAAGTTTACGCAATGCTTGCGACATTAATCGCGCTTGCAAACCAACGTGTGAGTCACCCATGTCGCCTTCAATTTCCGCTTTTGGCGTAAGGGCAGCAACCGAGTCAACAATAACGACATCAACACCGCCAGAACGAACCAGCATGTCACAAATTTCAAGCGCTTGTTCACCCGTATCAGGCTGAGAAACTAAAAGCTCATCGATGTTTACACCTAGCTTCGACGCGTAAATTGGATCAAGTGCGTGCTCAGCATCTACGAAGGCACAGGTTTTACCATTCTTTTGAGCCTCTGCAATTACCTGCAAGGTAAGTGTCGTTTTACCCGAGGCTTCAGGTCCGTAAATTTCTACCACACGACCACATGGCAAACCGCCTATGCCCAAAGCGATATCAATGGTGAGTGAACCAGTAGAGATAGCCTCAATGTCCATCGCTTGGTTGTCGCCTAAACGCATAATAGCGCCTTTACCGAACTGCTTTTCAATTTGCCCAAGTGCGGCACTTAAAGCTTTAGATCTATTACTGTCCACGTCAATATCCTCTAGGATTAGCGGTTAAATTCTTTAGTTGGTGATGTCTTTGTTGAAGCTGCCTTTGCTATTTATACTAGCTATCTTTACTAACAGTATTATTCATCTATACAGCTAGCATTCATTGCATCAACATTTGCTTACCGACACCTTACCAAGTGTTGCGTGCATTCTATACTGTACAAGCATACAGTTTCAACCTGAGTTTTCATTTTATTTTGCTTAATGGGTTCTTATTGGCAGCATCTTAGATGACCGTCTGTTCAATCAGCCAACATCGCCAATAGATGGGTAATCGCAAATTCTATTGCATGCAGACGAACAGTCTCTCGGTCTCCAGCAAAAACCTGCTTAATCGTTTCTGACTTAGCACCACAGATAAACCCAAACCAAACAGTACCCACAGGCTTTTCTTCGCTGCCGCCACCTGGGCCTGCAATACCGCTTACGGTTACCACGACATTCGCGTCGCTCTTGTGCTTAACGCCCGCCGCCATCTCTTCAACGGTCTGCATTGACACCGCGCCATGTGCATTTAGAGTTTCTGGCTTTACAGCTAATTCACGTATTTTTGCGTCGTTTGAATACGTCACCCAACTTTGATTAAACCAATCCGAACTGCCAGCAATACTGGTAAAGGCGAACGCAACGCCGCCCCCGGTGCAAGACTCTGCGCTTGAAACCGTCCAGCCTTTACGGCGAAGCGCATTACCCAGCGCCGTCACCATCTCTGTTATATTGTCAGATACCATGAATGTCCTTTATCGCTATCAGCGCTATTATCAGCTTCGGCCGTTAAAGCATTAATTTGAAGCATTAGGCTGTGCCGATGTACTTATTGGTGAGAGCTATCATTTAACTAATGAGTTCAGGAAATGGTTGAAAATTCCATACTCGTATCAATAATACACAGCAAATACGAAAAGTGATTATTTTAGCACTCCTGCTCTTTTAATCACTCTTCTGTTAATAATTCTTCTGTTAATATAACAAATTGAGTTATCGCAAGTAGCAGCAATAAAAAGCACGAGGCATTTTTTGGAATCACACACTCCTATGATGCGCCAGTATTTAACGATAAAGGCGCAGCACCCTAACATTCTTATGTTTTACCGTATGGGCGACTTTTACGAGTTGTTTTTCGATGATGCCAAGAAAGCCGCAGAACTGCTTGATATATCATTAACCGCACGGGGCAAATCCGGTGGCGATCCTATTCCTATGGCTGGCGTTCCTTACCACGCGGTTGAAAGCTATTTAGCCCGGTTGGTGAAAATGGGCGAGTCAGTGGCGATTTGCGAACAAGTTGGCGATCCAGCTACAAGTAAAGGTCCTGTCGAACGCCAAGTTCAGCGCATTGTTACCCCAGGTACGGTTACCGATGAAGCCTTATTAGAAGAACGCCGCGATAATGTACTAGCGGCAGTTTGCGGTCACAGTATGCATTACGGCGTGGCTACATTAGATGTCACCAGTGGCCGGTTTGTAGTAGTCGAGTGCGACACCGACGATGCCTTGTTAGGTGAACTACAACGAATTAATCCTGCTGAACTACTCTATCCTGAAGGCTTTGAAAGCTTACCCTTGATTGAACAGCGTAAAGGCTTGCGTCGGCGGCCCGAGTGGGAATTCGATATCGATACCGCCACCGAACAATTAACCGCTCAGTTTCAAACGAAAGAACTGGCGGGGTTTGGGGTATCAGATTTAACCAAAGGCATTGGCGCCGCCGGTTGTGTGCTTCAATATGTGAAAGATACCCAGCGTACAGCCCTTCCCCATATTCGCCGTATTCAAAAAGAACAGCAAGACAGCCGCGTACAATTAGATGCAGCTACCCGCAGAAATCTAGAGCTTACCCACAATTTAGCCGGCGGCATTGAAAATACCCTGTTTAGCGTGATGGATACGACCACTACCGCCATGGGTAGCCGGTTACTACAACGCTATATTCACTCGCCTATTACCGATCAACACGAATTACATAACCGTCAAGATGCCATTGAAGCACTTATCGACAATGAGCCAGATGCTATTCGCGGTCATTTAAAAACGATTGGCGATATTGAACGCATAATGGCACGTTTGGCATTACGTTCAGCAAGGCCCAGGGATTTCGCTAGACTTAAAAACGCGTTGAATACCCTGCCCGACCTTCAAGAAGCGTTGGGGGCGTATAACGTTGCACAGCTAAATGAATTAAAACAGGCCGTCAGTACTTACCCAGAGCTACAAGCTTTATTAAATAACGCGATTATCGATAACCCGCCTGTGGTTATTCGCGATGGCGGGGTTATTGCTGAAGGCTTTAATAGCGAATTAGATGAGCTTCGAAAATTGTCTCAAGGTGCTACTGATTATCTTGACGCCATGGAGCAACGCGAACGTGAACGCACAGGCATTTCAACCCTAAAAGTAGGCTACAACCGGGTTCATGGTTTCTTTATCGAGATTAGTCGTGCCAATAGCGACAAAGCGCCCGCCGAATATATTCGCAGGCAAACGCTTAAGAATACTGAACGCTTTATCACCCCAGAGCTTAAAGAGCACGAAGATAAAGTACTTACCAGTCAAGGTCGTGCGCTAGCCCTCGAAAAACAGCTTTATGAAGCACTTTTCGATGAAGTCGCGCCAAGCCTAAATGCGCTAATTGAAACGGCCGCAGCATTGGCCAAACTCGACGTATTATGCTGTTTTGCCGAGCGCGCGTTAAGTCTGGATTGGTATCGCCCAAGGTTAAGTATGGAAAGCGCGCTGACCTACGAAGAAGGTCGGCATCCTGTGGTGGAACAGGTTATGAAAGACCCGTTCATTGCTAACCCATTAACACTTAACGATAGCCAGCGCATGCTTATTATTACCGGCCCTAACATGGGCGGTAAATCAACCTACATGCGCCAAACCGCGTTAATTGCGCTGCTCGCGTATATTGGCAGCTATGTGCCCGCACAAAACGCCCATATTGGTAAAATTGATAGAATATTTACTCGTATTGGCGCTTCTGACGATTTAGCATCTGGTCGCTCAACCTTCATGGTAGAGATGACGGAAACCGCCAACATTCTGCACAATGCCACCGAGCATTCGTTAGTGTTAATGGATGAGATTGGCCGCGGTACCAGTACTTACGATGGCTTATCGCTCGCATGGGCGTGCGCCAGCTACCTCGCCCAAAAACTGAATGCTTACACCTTATTTGCAACTCACTATTTTGAGCTTACCGAGTTACCTGATTCCGAGAAAAGTGTAGTTAATGTTCATTTGGATGCGGTAGAGCACGACGACACCATCCGGTTTATGCATAGCGTACAAAATGGCGCGGCGAGTAAAAGCTTTGGTTTACAGGTTGCACAACTTGCAGGTGTACCTAAGCCGGTTATTAAAGCGGCGCAGCAAAAACTCGCTATTTTGGAAAACGCGCATCTTATTTCTGAAACTGAATCCAGTGCTGATATTAAAACTGATAAATCATCTAACATTGGGGATGAAACTGGCAAGCAGCACGATAGACGCGCCAACAAAAAAGCAGCGTCAACGGCGCATGGTTCCTTACAATCTCAGTCACAACTGTTGTTCCCAGATAAACCCCATCCGGTTGTAGAAGCGTTGGAAAATTTATCCCCAGATGAACTTTCACCACGCCAAGCACTAGACCTTATTTACACGCTCAAGCGTTTAAGTCAGTCATAAAAAACAGCGCTTGCGGCGAAAGCCACGCTCAAATAGGTAAAAGAAGCGATTGTGTGGGCAAACAGATTGTTTGCTCACACTAACTTGCGTATACTATTAACCCGTCCAAAGTATGGGTAGTTTAGTTCCTAAACTACACTCATATTTACCCAATACAACTCAACGTTCTAGGTTTCGCATGACAAATTATATTTTCGTCACCGGTGGTGTAGTTTCATCGCTAGGTAAAGGTATTGCCGCTGCGTCGTTAGCCGCAATTCTTGAAGCTCGCGGGCTCACCGTCACCATGTTAAAACTCGACCCGTATATTAATGTCGACCCAGGCACCATGAGCCCTATTCAACATGGCGAAGTATTTGTTACCGATGATGGCGCAGAAACCGATCTTGACCTTGGTCACTACGAGCGTTTCATTCGCACCCGTATGACCAAGCGTAACAACTTCACTACCGGACGGGTATACGAAGAAGTACTAAAACGTGAACGTCGAGGTGACTACTTAGGCGCCACTATTCAGGTTATTCCACACATTACCAACGAAATTAAGCGCCGTGTGGTTGAAGGCGCTGAAGGCCACGATGTGGCTATTGTTGAAATTGGTGGAACGGTAGGTGACATCGAATCACAACCTTTCTTAGAAGCAATTCGTCAACTAGGCACCGAACTAGGTCGAGAAAAAGCGATGTACATGCACTTAACCTTAGTGCCTTATATGCCAGCTTCAGGCGAAGTAAAAACGAAACCAACCCAGCACTCAGTGAAAGAGCTTCGTTCGATTGGTATTCAGCCAGACATTCTAGTGTGCCGCTCTGTAGGCGCATTACCATCGACTGAGCGTTCTAAAATTGCGTTGTTCACTAACGTAAACGACAAATCGGTCATATCGCTTAAAGACGTAGACAGCATCTACCGCATTCCAGCAGCACTTAAAGCGCAAGGAATGGATCAGCTTGTGGTAGACCGTTTTGGTTTAGACTGTAAAGAAGCCGACCTATCAGAATGGGAACAGGTACTTTATGCAGAGTCTAACCCTACTGCTGAAGTTAACATCGGTATGATTGGTAAATACGTTGAATTGCCGGATGCTTATAAGTCAGTTAACGAAGCCCTTAAACATGCTGGGTTGAAGAACCGTTTAACCGTAAATATCCACTATATCGACTCTCAAGACGTTGAAAGTAAAGGCGCGCAAATTTTAGAAAAACTAGATGCTATATTAGTGCCTGGTGGTTTTGGTGAGCGCGGTATCGAAGGCAAAATTGCCACTGCACGCTATGCCCGTGAAAACAAAGTGCCTTATTTAGGTATTTGTCTAGGTATGCAGGTAGCGCTTATTGAGTTTGCGCGTAATGTAGCGGGTATGGAAGATGCCAATAGTTCTGAATTTGATCCTGAGACACCGTATCCGGTTGTTGGTTTAATTACAGAATGGCTTGATGAAGCAGGTACCACAGAAATACGTAGTGAAAATTCAGACCTCGGCGGCACTATGCGCTTAGGCAGTCAGCTTTGCCACTTAATTGAGGGCACTAAGGTGCATGAAATGTATGGCAGTGCTGAAATTTACGAGCGCCACCGTCATCGTTACGAAGTTAACAACAACCTTCGTGAACAAATTGAAGCCGCAGGGTTAAAGGTAAGTGGTTTGTCCACTGATAAACGACTTGTAGAAGTTATCGAAATACCTGACCATCCTTGGTTTATCGCGGGTCAATTCCACCCTGAATTTACGTCAACCCCTCGTGATGGACACCCATTATTTAAAGGGTTTGTCGCTGCTGCTGGACAGTATCAAAAAGAGAATCATTAATTTCTAATAAGGGAACACTTGCTCCCGTTTGTGTTTCCAAACAATTGTTAAGGAAAAAACATGGCGAAAATTAGTCGCATTATTGGTCGCGAAATTTTGGACTCACGCGGTAATCCTACCGTTGAAGCCGATGTGTACTTAGAATCAGGCGTTATGGGCCGTGCTGCTGCTCCATCTGGTGCTTCAACAGGTAGCCGCGAAGCATTAGAACTTCGTGACGGTGACAAGTCTCGTTATTTAGGTAAAGGCGTAATGAAAGCCGTAGCCGCTATTAACGATGAAATTGCCCCTGCGCTTTTAGGTAAAGACGCACTAGCACAAGCTGATATTGACGCTATCATGATTGACCTAGACGGAACAGAAAATAAAGAAACTCATGGTGCAAATGCCATTCTAGCGGTATCGCTAGCAGTAGCTAAAGCAGCGGCCTTAGAGAAAGGCGTTGCCCTTTACGAGCACATTGCAGATCTTAACGGCACTCCTGGTCAATACTCGATGCCAGTACCTATGATGAATATCATCAATGGTGGTGAGCACGCTGACAACAACGTAGACATTCAAGAATTCATGGTACAGCCAGTAGGCGCAAAGAGCTTCAAAGAAGCCCTTCGCATGGGTGCTGAAATTTTCCATTCACTGAAGAAAGTACTTTCTGCTAAAGGCCTAAACACGGCTGTTGGTGACGAAGGTGGTTTCGCACCAAACCTTAGCTCTAACGCTGAAGCGCTAGCGGTTATTGTTGAAGCAGTAGAAAATGCTGGCTACAAAATGAATGAAGATATTACGCTAGCACTCGATTGTGCGGCATCTGAATTCTACAAAGATGGTCAATACGTATTGTCTGGTGAAGACAAGAGCTTCGATTCTGAAGCCTTTGGTGATTACCTAGCTGACCTTTCTGACAAGTACCCTATTGTGTCTATTGAAGATGGTCTAGACGAGAGTGATTGGGACGGTTGGGCAAGTTTGACCAATAAAATTGGCGAAAAAGTACAACTTGTTGGCGACGACTTATTTGTAACTAACACCAAGATTCTTAAGCGTGGTATTGATAACGGTATTGGTAACTCAATCCTTATCAAGTTCAACCAAATTGGTTCACTAACTGAAACCTTGAACGCAATTAAGATGGCGAAAGATGCAGGCTTCACGGCTGTTATCTCTCACCGTTCAGGCGAAACAGAAGACGCCACTATTGCTGATTTAGCAGTAGGTACTGCGGCTGGCCAAATCAAAACTGGTTCACTATGTCGTTCAGACCGTGTTGCTAAGTACAACCAACTTCTTCGCATTGAAGAAGCGCTAGGTGATGCTGCAACTTATAAAGGTCGCTCTGAAATTAAAGGTCAGTAATAGCACGCGCTTATATTAAATAAGCGCTTATTACTTATCTAATTGAAAGCTGTGTTAAGGCCCATATTTTATGGTCTCTTAACGCAGCTTTTTTGTGTCTGCTTGAAGCCTTTTCCTAACACCCTTTCAATAATGCTCCTTCAATAACGTCCCTTTCAAAAAAGATGACAATAATTAAGGACTAGCGAGCTTAATTTAAGACAAAAAAATACCCCAGCTCGTGCTGGGGTATTTCAATTTTAGTGTTGTTAGCGAAGCTACACGCTATTTAGAAGCGGTAGTTAGCACCTAAAGTCACTCGGCGGTCGGTAAGACCTTGGAAGCACAACAGTGCACCTTCATTAATACAAGACTGCTCAACTTCTGATTCAGTAATGTTTACCGCCTCAATACCTATGTTCAAGTCTTCGTTCACGTCGTAGTTGATGCTAGCGTTAAGCTGACCACGGTCTTCCTGAACTACTGGGAAACCCCAAGGGAAACTAGATGTGCTTCCGAAGTCGTCCGAGCGGTACGCTTCACGCCATGTGTAACGCATACGGGCTGACAAACCAAACTTCTCGTAGTACAAGGTAAAGTTATAGGCATTTTCAGATAAGTTTAGTAAGCCTTGAACTGTTGACACTTCAATATCATCGATACCCGTAGAAGCTGCAAATACATTTGCCGCACGACTAGTGGCTGTATTCTCTGAATCACCACCATCGAACTCTTGAATCGTGTAGTTAGCAAGTACACCGAAACCTGAAGCCCAACCAAGTTCTTTTTCAAAACCTGAAAGGTCATATTGAACCGCAATTTCGATACCTTTTTGCGTGGTTTCGCCAGCGTCGTTAATCTTAGTTTCTGTACCTACACAAATACCTGTGCCTAGTTCAGGTCCAAAAACGTTGATATCAGCAATTGGGTTAAACACACCGCCACCTTCACAAGGGTCGGTAAGATCACGATAACCTGTTACTGGATCTTCAAATGCACTTACAATCTGGTCAACATGAAGCGCTTTACGTGTTTTATGGAATATACCAACACTTAACACGCTCGCTTCAGCAAAGTACCATTCTGCCGCTAAGTCGAAAGAGGTTACTTCTTCAGGCTCTAAACCAGGGTTACCGATAGCTACATTTGGGTTAGGGCTTGTGCTAAATGTTACTGAAGTAGATAAGTCGTCGAAGTCAGGTCGGCGTATATCTTTACCGGCACCGAAGCGAAGGACAACATCATCAGCCACATCAGCAACAATATTTAACCGAGGTAGAATGAAATCATAATCACCGGTATTAGTTACTTGCGATACCAATTCGTTTCCATCACCGTCAACAGTAATTGAGTTACCTACAGAGGTAACGTCTGTCTGCAAATAACGCAAACCAAAATTACCGCGGAACATCTCATATTCAAAGTTTGCTTGCGCATAAAGTGCATGTGTTTCTTCTTCGATGTCGAAGAAACCTGATGAACTTGATGTTGGCGCATTCAATGTAGCCGTCGAACCGTGTGCGTCCATAGCTTGTTGTAGTGTAGCTAATACGCCATCTGGATCTGAAGCCACTAATTCAGGGTTAATGATTAAGAAATCTCTAACGTAAAGTTCGCGACCATCCGCATCGTTGAAGTTATTAGGCCCAGCGACTAGTAATTCAGAGAACAAATCACCTCGAGGGCTGTCTTCCATACTTCTTAAACCAACACTGGTGTTAACATCGTCACGGGTGCTCGCTGATTTATTGTAGCGATAACCAAAGTCAACTGACGTGATCATCGAGTCTACGTAATAAGAAAAATCAAAACGGATCGCATCTTCTGAGTTTTCAGTGGTATCTCTACCTATATTCACATCACGTAAAACAACGTTAGCAGGGTCTAAAAGCTGTTCTACTTTTGGTGCGTATTCTGCACCAGAAGCAATTCCGAACGCTAATGAACCGCCAGATAAGTCATATTCAAACGGAACACTGTTGTCGTTACCACCACCAGCATCTAGCGGTGCATTGGGGTTGATAAAGTTAAGGGTAGTATTAAAGCTAGGAGTGGTAGTATCTGAAGATGAAGAGGCAACTTCAGCACTTACAAACCATTTCTCGCCTTGCCACTCACCACCTAATCTAAAGATTTGGCTCTCTGTAATACGAGAGTTTGTATCGGTAGACAAACGAAGATTAGGATCGTCGTCATCGTTATCAAGATTGACTGGAATGACACCGCGAAGAGCAGCCTGCATTGAACCTAAATCAGTGCCACCTAAAGAACCGAAATTAATCGTTTCGAAGGCATCCGGTACTGAAATATCGTTAAGTGCACTTACGCCTGACGCTTGAACACGTGAGCTTTCTTGCAAACGTTCTTGGTCATTGATGATTGCATCGAAGAAAAACTTAGTGTTGTCGTTTGGCTGCCATTCAAAGGTACCTACAAAGTTTTTCGTTTCATATTCGTAGTTATCATAATCTTGTACGAAAAACTGAATGGGTAGGAAATCGAAGGATTGCGCACTGGCCACGCCGCTATCTGATGCAATTAAGTTATCTCGGTCAGCACGTGGTCTGAACGCCGATACATCTTGCTCCGAATAACTACCACTCACTACCACACCGAATTTACCGTGATCGTTTTCCCAGTTATCACCAAACGTCGCTGAAAGATGAGGTTGGAAACCACTGTCTGTAGACAAGCTGCTGTTTTCACCTTGAATACGAATCGACGTCAATCTCTCAGTTAATTGAAGAGGACGAATTGTTTTAAGGTTGATGGTACCACCAACAGAACCTTCAATTGTTTTCGCATCTGGTGACTTGGTAACTTCCAAACCGGCAATAATTGCTGCTGACACATCTTCAAAATCGATACCGCTTCGGCCTGCGCCTGAACCCACTGTAGATACGCCGTTTATTTCTGTTCGGTTAGCGTCGGTACCACGAATCTGAACCCCTGTCCCAACACCCGCTTCACGCGTAATTTGTATACCCGTGATGTTTTCTAACACTTCCGCTAAGTTTTGGTCAGGCAATTTACCAATGTCTTCAGCTTCAATGACTTCTACTAAATTGTTTGTAAAACGTTTTTCGTTTAGTGCACTGGCAAGCGAGGCGCGCATACCAGAAACCTGTATAACTTCTACGTCTTTTTCAGCTTCTTGTTGAGCGTCTTGAGCAAGGGTAGAAGTGGCAAAACTCAACGATGTTGCAGATAACATCGCTAAGGTAATCTTAGATAATGTGTGTTTCCTCTTGCAGCGTTTTGAACCGAGCTTTTAGGCTTTCAAATCAGCGTTGCTAAGTTATGTGTGGTTACACCCTGCACCATTAAAGATACACTTCACTTACAAGATAATTACAAAGCCAGACGAAAAACATACAATGGTCAACCTTTGATCACTCAAAAACACAGATTCATTAATACCAATTGTAATACCAATTAATAACCAAACAACTAACCAATTAAAGCACTCACCATCTAAATCAGATACTAACATATAGTTATCAAACGGTTAGCAATAAAAAGCTACAATTTGAGTTTATTTTTTAAGTAGAAAACGTGAGATAAATTAAATAATTATTCTTTAGTATTGATTCGTCAAATGAAGACCAATTCGAAAGCGGTAGTACTAATTTCTTATATAAATATATTCGATGCGACTAGATTGGTAATGTAAAATGTTTACGGCTATTGTTGCCGTACGCTGGCGGGATAGATACTTTCATTTGTGGATATTCATTACAGAAAAACTAGTTAGCGTTTCAAGGCTGTTAATTCAGTCACGCAGCCTGTAATTCTCCTGCTGCCAAACTGTGACTTATATTTATTAGTCGGTAGCATTGGGTCTCTGGATACCCAGCCTAAATCCTGCTAACGTAGGTTTATTGCGTTTTTTATTGTCTTACCAGTATTATGGCATCCGACGGACATACGTCTTCCACACAATCAGGCTTTTTTAGCAATTCAGGCGAGCTCGGTGGTGCACAACCACAGTTCACTGAAATTTGTACTGCGTTATACGAAAGAGAGCTTTTGCTTATCGCGCACAAGGGCCCAGCCAATGTGTCGATACTGCGCCGCCGATTAGCCGGCCTGCCCCACCATATTCGAAGTGTGGCGCGATACCTCATTGATAATAACTCACCGCTAGACATCGATCCCCACAATGGAAGTTGGTTTATCAAGCAACCTGGAAAGTGCCCTGGGATCACCCAATCTATTGATAAGAAATATCAGTGGTATAGGCAATATGCAGATTACGGTTTGGTTGTACCGATATGCTTAACTACGCTAGAAGGTATGCATATAGAGCTCGACTCAATAGATAGTGTGAACCACACCACAAACACGCTTCATACTAATAAACACGGATGGTTTTCTCTTGACGGCGAGGTGGCGCATAGTGAGATTGAAACAAGTCAGTACAACACAGAAGAAGACGCTCCCTGCTTCACCGATGCAAATGCGGTATTAAAACGACAGCTTCTGAAACCTACGACGGCAATTATGGCATCGGCGTGCAGCGGGCATATGTGGCGACATAAATCGAAGGGGGCACCTCGAGCGCTTTCATTGCGAGAAATGCGTCTGTCTACTCACATAAACTGGAAAAACTTCACTCTGAAAGGTTAAGCCGAGTTCTTATCTTAGGCACACCTATGGCAGGCTTTAAGAACAACAAGAACGCAATGATTACCTTACTACAAACTTCCCTGCATAGCGTCGGTATTTAATCCAACGCTTCTTCGTAGCGCTTTATAAAGCGAGAAAAGGCTTCAACGTGTGGTAAGTGCCCCAAACCGTCAAGCTCTTTCACCGTTATGGCATTGTTGCGGGCTTTAACTTCAGCGCCAAGTTTATCGTAACGACCTAACTCTCGCGTAACGCCCTCTTTTTTCCAACCTCGCCCAGGTCCGGTTCTATCCCGTGAACCTAAAATTAAGGTGACAGGTATTTGTAAATTACCGAATTCTTCGATAACCGGTTGAGTAAATATCATGTCGTAGGTCAATGCACTCACTTTGGCTAGCTGAGGCCAATCATCACCTTCAATCCACCCTGTTAGAAAACTAGCATGTTCCGCATAGGTACTATTCCAATCACCATCGTAATAGTTTTTCTTTTGATAATTAACGATATCTTCAGGCGTTTTTTTCAGTTCATTTTGATAGAAAAATTCCACATCTTTGTACTCAACATAATGCAGATAATTCTCTAATCCTATAGGGTTGATTAATATCAATTTGCTCGTCATTTCAGGGAAAAGCAGTGCAAATCGCGATGCCACCATGCCGCCCATTGAATGACCTGTCACAATCACATCGTCTAGATTCAAAGAGGTGAGCAAATCTTTGGTATTATTCGCTAATGCTGCAAAGCTGTATTGATAATTAACCGGCTTATCTGATTTGCCAAAGCCAATTTGGTCAGGAATAACCACCCCATATCCTTGATTGTGTAGCCAATTAGCTGTCGTTTCCCAATAACTACTGGCAAAGTTCTTACCATGCAACAACAGTACTGTTGGTTGCCCTTCTTCTGCCGGCAAATACATGTATGCCATGTTCAATCCCTGCCCTTGAGATTCAAATGTCAAAGTGTGAACATCAAAGGGATACTCGAAGTCGGTTAGATTTTTCGAAAAGGGTTTTGCAAAAACAATGGTTGAAAACGTGAAGATAAGAAACGAATAACCTAAAGAAAAAATAGCGCGCTTCATCATTTTGCTCTCAAGAAGATAGTAAGTGATTTACCCTATCAAAATCACTAAAACAATACGCCTTGGTTAAGCAGCAAATTTCGCTATTCCATCGCAATTTGGCAAATTAAACAGGCAATACCAGCGCTTCACCAATTTGATGAAATTAGTATATACATCCTAACGACCCGCTTTTTATCCACTGGATTCAAAGCAGGTGAAATGAAAGTGTTAAATAACAACAAAAAGTAGGATAAAAATCCTATTTTCAAAAAACCATTATTTATAACCAAAATTTATACGCATTATTAGAATCAAAGGTTGACCTTAAAGGCGTGGATCGGTACATTGTCGCTATCAACTGGTCGGCAAAGAAAATACGCAAATGATGCGCAATCGCTTTCTTCTAACTCTACTCCTTATGGCAGCAAGACTGCACGGGTAGATTGCGACCAGCGATTAATTACACAGAAACCCGTGCTTAGCACGGGTTTTTTTTTAACTTTTATAAACGAGAGAGCGTTATGACAAATCAAGTGAAAATCTTTGATACCACATTGCGAGACGGTGAGCAGGCCTTACCTGCAAGCTTAAGTGCCAAAGAAAAGCTGCAGATCGCTCTAGCACTCGAACGTTTAGGTGTTGATATCATTGAAGCAGGTTTTCCTGTTTCATCGCCTGGTGATTTCCGCTCGGTTCAAATGATCGCAAAAGAAGTTAAGAACTCTGTAGTTTGTGGCTTATCTCGTGCATTGGCAGGCGATATTGATGCCTGCGGACAGGCACTTAGTGTGGCTGAGCAATTTAGAATTCACACTTTCATTGCTACATCAGAAATTCACGTAGGCGCGAAATTACGTAAATCTCACGATGAAGTAGTAGATATGGCAGTTGCAGCAGTTAAACATGCTCGCAAATACACTGATGACGTTGAATTTTCATGTGAAGATGCTGGCCGTACTCACATAGACTATTTATGCCGTATGGTAGAAGCCGCCATCAATGCCGGCGCTACCACGGTGAATATTCCCGATACGGTAGGTTACACAACGCCAACAGAATTCGGCGGCATTATTCAGCAGTTGTTTAACCGCGTTCCAAATATCGATAAAGCCATTATCTCTGTGCATTGCCACAACGATTTGGGCTTAGCAGTAGCTAACTCGTTAGCCGCTGTAGAACAAGGTGCACGCCAAGTTGAATGTACTATTAACGGTATTGGTGAACGTGCGGGTAATGCGTCCCTTGAAGAAATTGCAATGATTTTGCAAACCCGTCAAGCCATGTTGGGTATTAACACCAACATCAATTCGCAAGAAATTTCGCGTACTTCTAAGTTGGTTAGCCAATTGTGTAACATGCCCGTTCAAGCGAATAAGGCCATTGTAGGTGCGAACGCATTTAGTCACTCATCGGGCATTCACCAAGACGGTGTATTAAAAGCGCAAAATACCTATGAGATCATGACACCGGAAAGTGTAGGTATTAATAAAAACAACCTAAACTTAACCTCTCGTTCAGGACGCCATGTGATTAAGCATCGCTTAACTGAATTGGGTTACAAGGTAGAAGATTACGACTTAGAAGCGGTTTACGACGCCTTCTTGAAGTTGGCTGATAAGAAAGGTCAAGTTTATGACTACGACTTAGAAGCTTTATTATTCTTCGATAAGCAAAAGCACGACCACGCTCACTATCAATTGATGAACCTTCAAGCAACGTCAGGAAGAGAAATCATTCCAAGCGCTACGGTTAAACTGAAGGTAGGTGAAGAAGAGATTATCCAATCTAGTATTGGTAACGGCCCTGTTGATGCAGCATACAATGCGATTAGAGCCATCTTGGGCCATGAAGATGTTGAAGTTGTAGACTTCAAATTAGATTCAAAAGGCGAAGGGGCCGATGCCCTAGCACAAGTAAGTGTAATCGCCACTTATAAAGGGCGTCGTTTCCACGGCATTGGTCTTGCCACCGATATTGTTGAAGCTGGTGTTAAAGCCCTTATTTTCGTACTAAACAACACTTATTTAGCTGATCAAATTGACCAGCAGAAAAATCAACAAGAACGCGTTGCAGGAGTTTAAATGAGCCAGTTCTCAATTGCCGTATTAGCCGGAGACGGTATAGGCCCAGAAGTAATGCAAGAGGCTAACAAGGTCTTAGATGCGGTAGAAAAGAAATTCAACGTAGCATTTAACCGCACAGCCTACCCTGTAGGTGGTTATGCTATCGATACTGAAGGTGAAGCCCTGCCCTCAAAAACCTTGTTAGGTTGTGAGCAAGCCGATGCCATTTTATTTGGTAGTATTGGCGGCCCTAAGTGGGACACCTTACCGTTAGAACAGCGCCCAGAGCGCGCTGCGTTACTAACACTGCGTAGTCATTTTGATTTATTCAGTAACTTACGCCCTGCCCGCATTTATCCTGGGTTAGAAGCCTTGTCTCCACTGCGTGAAGACATTGCTAAATCGGGTGTAGATGTGTTGGTGGTTCGTGAACTTACCAGCGGCATTTACTTTGGCCAGCCCAAGGGTCGCGAAGGTGAAGGCGAAGAAGAGTTTGCTTATGACACTATGCGTTACAGCAAACGCGAAATTCGCCGTATTGCAGTTGCCGCTTTTGAAGCTGCACAGAAACGTCGTGGTAAAGTAACTTCAGTCGATAAAGCCAATGTATTACTGACCAGCCGCTTATGGCGCGAAGTGACTGAAGAAGTGGCAAAAGACTACCCTGATGTAGAGCTTGACCACATCTACATTGATAACGCGACAATGCAAATCATGAAGAACCCAGCGCAGTTTGATGTAATGCTGTGTTCAAACTTATTCGGCGACATCGTTTCTGACGAATGTGCCATGATGACAGGCTCTATGGGCTTATTGGCTTCTGCTAGTATGAATGAAGATGGCTTTGGTTTATACGAGCCAGCGGGTGGTTCTGCACCTGACATAGCAGGTTTAGGTATTGCCAACCCAATTGCACAGGTGCTTTCTGCCGCCATGATGTTGCGTTTCAGTATGAACCTAACTGATGCTGCCGACGCTATCGAAAAAGCGGTTATTGCCACATTAGAAGCGGGGGTTCTTACAGGCGAACTCCTTCCTGATGATAAGCGAGAGAACGCATCTACCACCTCACAAGTAGGTGATGAAATAGTAAAACAATTAATGGCGCAGGAGTAATTAACACCATGGCCAAGACCTTATACGACAAAGTGTGGCAAGCACATATTATCGATCAATTGGGCGAAGACAGCTTAATTTATATCGATCGCCACCTTATACACGAAGTAACTTCGCCTCAGGCTTTTGCTGGCTTAAATGAAAAAGGCCGTAAAGTACGTTGTCCTGAGCGCACAGTAGGCACGATGGATCACAGTATTTCTACTCGCTCGTTGGCGATAGATGCATGCGGCCCGCAAAATGCGCTTCAACTTCACACCCTTGCGAATAACTGTGAACAACACGGTATCCAGCTGTACCCTGTTGGCCACCAAAAGCAAGGTATTGTGCATGTTATGGGCCCTGAACTAGGCCTAATTCAACCGGGCATGACAGTAGTATGTGGCGACTCACACACTGCCACTCATGGCGCATTTGGTGCCCTAGCATTTGGTATTGGTACGTCTCAAGTAGAGCACGTATTAGCCACCCAAACCCTTAAGCAAAGCCGTGCGAAAAGCATGCTTATTAAGGTAAATGGTACGCTTCCTGTTGGTATTACTGCGAAAGACATTATTCTTGCCATCATTGGTAGAATTGGTCACGCAGGCGCAACGGGGCACGTTATTGAATACGCGGGTGAAGCTATTTCCGGTTTAACCATGGAAGAGCGCATGACCGTGTGTAACATGAGTATCGAAGCCGGTGCTAAAGCAGGCTTAATTGCACCAGATGACACTACTTTTGAATACCTTAAAGGCCGTGAATATGCGCCGAAGGGCCAAGACTGGGAAGACGCAGTAGCCTATTGGAAAACCCTTTACACTGAAGAAGGCGCAAGCTTTGACACAGTAGTAGAACTTGAAGCGGCTGACATTGCACCTCAGGTTACTTGGGGCACAAACCCAGGCCAAGTTATTGGTGTTGATGCACCCGTGCCGGGCCCAGATGATTTCTCTGATCCTATCGAAAAAGAAAGTGCCAAAAAAGCCTTGGGCTATATGGGATTATCAGCAGGCGATAAACTTGCCGATGTTGCCGTAAACCATGTGTTTATCGGTTCTTGTACTAATGGTCGTATTGAAGATTTACGTGCAGCTGCCCATATTGCTAAAAACGGCAAAGTGGTCGATTCGGTTACCGCCATTGTGGTTCCGGGTTCAGGTCATGTGAAAAAACAAGCGGAAGCTGAAGGGTTAGATAAAATTTTTACCGATGCTGGCTTTGAGTGGCGCTTGCCAGGCTGCTCTATGTGTTTGGGTATGAATGACGATAAACTGGTGGCTGGCGATCGCTGCGCATCAACCAGTAACCGAAACTTTGAAGGCCGCCAAGGCCGTGGTGCGCGCACCCACTTGGTTAGCCCAGCGATGGCAGCGGCCGCCGCTATTACGGGCCGTTTCGCCGATGTTAGAGATTTTCAGGAGTAAATAATGTCTGATTCAACACAAGGTTTTACCGCGCATACAGGTACAGCGGTACCGCTAGACCAAGCTAACGTAGATACCGACCAAATTATTCCTAAGCAGTTTCTAACTGGTGTAACCCGTGCGGGCTATGGAAAGCACTTGTTCCACGATTGGCGTTATTTGGATTTAGAAGAAAAAGTACCTAACCCTGAGTTCTCATTGAACAAACCTGAGTTTGCCGGTGCAAGTATTCTACTTACCAGAGAAAACTTCGGTTGTGGTTCTAGCCGTGAACATGCGCCATGGTCGCTGAACGATTTTGGTTTTAAGACCATTATTGCCACCAGCTATGCTGATATATTTTACGGCAACTGCATTAACAACCAATTGTTGCCAGTTGCGCTTGCCAGCAGTGAAATGGACGCGCTATTTGCAGCAGTAGAAGCCAATCCAGCGCTAGAAATTACGGTTAACTTACCAGAGCAAACTGTAACTTTTGGTGAGAATAGCTTTAGCTTCGACATTGCGGATCACCATAAAACTAACTTGCTAAAAGGGTTAGATGCAATTGGCCAAACGCTTGAGCTTACCGACAAAATCTCGGCTTACGAAGCTAAGCAACCTGCTTGGATTTAAATACTGGCTGTAAAATACTCACTCTTAAACGTAAAGTTTAAACTTTAGTATCGTTCAGTGGAATTTTGCGCCGTAGTGATGGCGAAGTACTCGTACTTCGCCTAACTTTAGTAAGTAATTAACATCGCTCAAAAAATTGAATGGAGTCTTTATGCTGAAAGCAGTACCTATTGATGATCTCAAACCAGGGATGTACATCAACCAAGTACTTAAACAAACTGGCAGCTTACGGATGCGTTCAAAGGGCCTTATAAAACATCAAACGGTCATCAACACCTTAAAATCTCGCGGGATACAGATTGTTCAAGTAGACTTCGAGAAGTCTGTTATTCACGAACCAGCAACCGACTCAGCTCCCCTTCCCACTTCAGAAACAATCGTTCAAGCGTCTACTAACGTAAAAGAAGAGCAGTCGCCAGCCCCAAATAGCCTTACAAGAAACGCAATGAAAGAAGCTAATGGGCTTTACTTTGATGCGATAAATATACAAAACGGTTTTTTATCTGCACTTAATCGTGGTGCGGTAAACGACTTAAAATTAGTGAAAGAACTAGCTCAGAGCCTTATCGATAGTATATTTGATAACAAGGACGCCCTGTCCTGCTTAACCCTGATAAAAAACAATAACGCTTACCTGCTAGAACACTCTATCAACTGTAGTATTTTAATGGGCATGTTTACCCAGTTTCTTGGCTATGACAGAGGAACCATAGACCAAGCGAGTCTAGGGGCATTGTTAATGGACGTTGGCATGTCGTCGTTACCTATGGATGTTCACAACAGTGTTCAAGACTTGTCAGCGGCAGATTGGGAAGTGATGAAAACCCATGTTGATATTGGTGTTGAGCTTGTGGAGCAGTGCGGTGATATTTCGGATTTAGTGTTATCGATTATTGCGCAACATCACGAACGCATAGACGGCAGTGGCTACCCTAAAGCACTCAAAGACATGGAAATTTCAGAATTTGCGCGCATTGCAGGTATTATTGATACCTACGATGCTATGGTGTCCAATCGTCCCCACAAAGAAAGTATTAGCCCCACCCAGGCCCTCAAACGATTAACGGAAGATAAGAGCCTCGATCAAGCCTTGGTTAGCCAATTTGTCACATGCATGGGAGTGCACCCTGTAGGCTCAATTGTTAGGCTAAAAAGTGGGAAACTTGCCATTGTCAGCCAACAAAACCCACTTAGTACAATGAGTCCCATTGTAATGACATTTTATAGCGTTCCATCCCAGCAATATGATGATATTACTCGGTTAGATTTAAGTGATAATGACGATGAAATTGTTTCGGGCGTGCGGCCCGATGATTTCAACGTGAACTTGTCGAATTTCTTTCAAGACGTATTGGTAAATCAAGCGCCAGACTAATGAGCACCCTGACTATAAGCCAAGGGTATTAACATTCACTTCAATACCCATTACCTAGCGCCTTTACTACCAGTCAGTAAGCGCCGCCATGGTGAAGAGTTCTTCTTCAAAACCTAGCACCACTTGCTGCGCTTCAATATTGACAATTTGCACTTTATCGTCAATCCAATCACCCTCACTCATTTGTATGCCATTCACTCGCACCCAACGATCGTCTGGTCGTGAAGCGTACATATGCGCACTGAAATTCATAGAGGGCAACCGCGTTAATAGCCGTACAGGCAACTGATCAACACGCTGAATATTATCTCGTACCGTCACTTTCGTTTCCGGCTCAAAATCATTGTTCTCAGCTTGAGTATCAAGCGCTGCCACCGCTTGATTAAAACGCGCTAACAGTTCTGGCGATACTTCAATCTTGTTGTCATCTTGGTTACCTTGAGAATTAAGCACCCGCCCTTCTTCCTCAGCCGCGGCTAAGTCGAGGGTATCATCAGCGTCATTTTGATTTCCCGACCGCGTCTGATTTTCCGTCCGTGATGGGTTTTCCGTCCGTGCTTGGCTTGGCACTGACTGCGAATTTGGGTTGGTATTAGCGGCTTGCGCTATGCGATCTGAACCATCTTCTTGCGAAGCGATATTTTCAGAAGGTGAATTATCGCTAGTCGTTGATACTTGTTCAGATGCATTGGGCACCATTAGTGGCGTAGTTTCAGGCGCTGTAGTTTGTTCAGCCCCTTGTTCGCTGCCTTGAGAGTTCACTTGCGCAGGTAACTGTGAAGGGGCTTGTGCAAGCGCTTGGGAGCCTTGCTCCGAGATGCCAATGGTGTTTGGAGCTTCAGGTCGAATAGATTCCACAACCGACGCAGTAACGGTAGGCCACCACTCCCCTCGCGTGGCAATCAGAAACCCTAAGCATAAACCACCTGCAACAATCGCTGAGTAAGTCGCCAGCTCTTTACCATATACCTTCCACATGGAAGGCAGCCCTTGCACGGTAGGCAAAAACAAACTGCGATTAAATTGGTCAGATAGCGTTTTGTCGAACTTTGCGCTGGTATCGTGCTGGCCACGTAATAGCGCTTGGGTTTGCGTTCGATGTCCGACGCCAGCTGTCGCTGCAGGCGCAATCTCTACGGTTTGATCGGGATCTATTTCTATTTCCTGAACCCCCATTTCTGCTAAGCCTTCCACCATAGCATCACTGGAGACCAGGCCGGATTTTCGAATTTTAACCGGGCCATTCTGTTGCGTAATTCTAACAATCACCATGCCGGGCTTTAGGTCACTAATACTAAGAATGTTAGACATATAAACTCCCTAGGCCATAGCCACAAAACACAGCCACTACAAATGCGCTAGCAAGCCACCATTTACGGTTACCCTGTATACGCTGGCTGACCACATCTTCACCAAGAATTTGCTGTGCCGCAGCAAGGAAAATAGGCTTTTGCACTACGGCATGTTGTTTGGTGAAAGAAAGCGTTAATGCCCTATCGCAAAGCAAGTTTATAACTCTTGGAATACCACCGGTTATTTGATGCACTGCCCGCAAAGTAGATTTGCTAAAAATACTCACATCACCGTGTGCCACACTAAGCCTATGCGCTATGTAAGCACTAACTTCTGGGGCGGTAAGGGGCAGTAAATGATAGCGCGCAGTAATACGCTGAGCGAGCTGTCTTAGCTCGTTACGCTTCAATAGTTGCTGTAATTCAGGCTGACCAATTAATACCACTTTTAGTAATTTTTCGCGGTTGGTTTCTAGATTCGTGAGTAACCGCAACTGCTCCAACACTTCAGGCAATAAATGTTGCGCTTCATCAACCATCAACACCGTATTCATGCCCTGTTGGTGATTTTCTGCCAATTTAGATAAAATCAAATCGGTGAAGTATTTTAAGCTGGCTTTCTCTTCTTGGTACGGTAAACCAAGTTCATCGCATACCGTGGCGAGCAACTCCAGCGCAGAAAGCGTTGGGTTTAGTATCATTGCTACTTGGGTGTTATCCGGCAATTGTTGCAATAACTTACGAGAAACCGTGGTTTTCCCTGTACCTACCTCGCCGGTAAGCATAACAAAACCGCCACTTTCACTTAGCCCAAAAGTAAGGTGAGCTAACGCCTCTTTGTGCCGTGGGCTCATATAGAGGTAATCGGGGTTTGGTGCGATTGAAAACGGATTATCGCTTAACCCAAAGTAATTCAAATACATGGTATTCGCTGTTGAAGTTGAAAACGCGATTTAAACTACCAGAGCGTGAACAGAAGTCAAAGTGTGCTTATACAATCTGCTTCTGTAATAATAACTATTGGCTGAGTTAAATTTTAAAATAGAGGTTACATGCAGGTTTATTTAGTTGGCGGCGCGGTACGCGACACCCTTTTGGGAAGAACCGTTACCGAACGAGATTATGTTGTGGTAGGAGCAACACCAGCGCAAATGCTAGCTAAAGGCTTCACTCAAGTCGGTAAAGACTTTCCTGTATTTTTACACCCCAAAACCTCAGAAGAATACGCACTTGCCCGTACCGAACGTAAAATGGGAAGCGGTTATACAGGCTTTGAGTGCGATGCTTCTACCTCGGTTACGTTGGAAGAGGATTTAAAACGCCGGGACTTAACGGTAAATGCCATTGCCCGAGATCAAGACGGCGAACTTATCGATCCTTATCATGGCCAACAAGATTTACAAAATAAAGTACTTCGTCATGTTTCTGAAGCGTTCAGTGAAGACCCTCTGCGGGTATTTCGCGTTGCCCGTTTCGCCACCCGCTATGCCTACTTAGGATTCACCATTGCTGAAGAAACCCTAAGCCTGATGACCGACATGGCCAAGTCTGGTGAATTAACTAGCCTAAGTGCAGAAAGAGTATGGCAAGAAACCAAGCGAAGTTTACTTGAAGCCACGCCCGAGGTATTTTTCAAAACCTTAAAAGCGTGCAACGGCTTAGACAACTGGTTTGCAGAACTTAGTCAGTCTGAAAGCGCTTTTAATACTGGCATTCAAGCGCTCAAACAAATTCAAAGGCAAACGCACTCTCAACCACAAGAACAAGACGCCAGTCCGTCTGCGCCAATAGAAGTTCGTTTTGCCGCGCTTTGTTCAGGCTTATCACTCAATGACGTTCAGCAACTGTGTAAACGATTAAAAGTGCAAAATACAGTAAGCGAGATTGCTGAAATGGTAAGCGCGCATAAAACATCACTTCTTAATTGCGACAAACTAGACGCCGACACGCTGTTAACAGTGTTTAATAAAACCGATGCATGGCGACGACCAGAGCGCTTTAGGCTTTTTCTTAATGCCCTGCAACCAATTGCAATGCAACCCTCTGATTCAGCGCAGGCCGGCGCTATGAGTTCATTGCATTGGCCAGAGCGCGAAGCCTTGATAACTCAAGCCTTAGTGGCAGCCAATGCCGTGGATGTTCAGCACATTATTGCTCAAGGATTTAAAGGCCCAGAAATTCGTGAAGCACTAAACAACGCTAAATTGGAAAAAATAAGCACACTACTTTGATAAGGCGCACTGGCAAGTGCGTTTTAAAAATGAGCTTTTATAAAGAGCTCACACAAAACACGTCGGTAAATTACCTATTACGTGTTTTTTTTCTACGTTTTGTACCATAAATGCTACAATACGCCCCATTCAATATGAGCGTTTTTATACTATGACTTTCGAAGATCTCGAATTAGACGAAGAACTCTGCCACGCGGTGGCGGATATGGGCTACGAGAGCCCCACCAGCGTACAATCTTTGGTTATCCCTCATGCAATGGACGGGCGCGACATTTTAGCGTCTGCGCCTACTGGCACGGGTAAAACCTCTGCGTTCTTGTTACCGGTTTGTCAGTTTTTACTCGACTACCCGCGTAAACAACCCGGTTCAACCCGTATTCTTATTCTTACCCCTACCCGCGAACTCGCGCTGCAGGTGTATGAACAAGCTGTTGAGTTAACCAAGCACACTGACATTGTTAGCGGTGTGATCACCGGTGGCATTAACTACGGTACCGACAGAGAAACCCTTAGCCAAAGCATCGATATTTTGGTGGCGACTCCAGGGCGTCTGTTCGAGCATATTCAAAATGAAATGGCCGATTGTCGAGACATCGAGTGCCTTATTCTTGATGAAGCCGATCGCATGCTAGACATGGGTTTCCGCACTATTGTGAACCAGATTGCTAGTGAAGCACGCTGGCGCAAACAGAACATGCTATTTTCTGCCACATTGGAAGGCGGCGGTGTAAGTCAGTTTGCCAAAGACATTCTGCAAAATCCTGAAGTGATTGAAGCCTTTCCATCACGCAAAGAAAAGAACAAAATTCACCAGTGGTATCACTTAGCTGATGACTTAAACCATAAAAAGGCATTGCTCGTTCATATATTAAAAGAACAAGCGACTACCACGGTTGTATTCGTTAAAACCCGCGAACGCCTGCAAATGCTTAAAGACTATTTAGCATCGCAAGATATTATGGTGTGCTGGTTACAAGGCGAAATGCCACAAGATAAACGTATGGCTGCCTTAACGCGCTTTAAAAGTGGCGAAGTGCCGGTACTCTTAGCTACCGACGTAGCCGCGCGAGGCATTGATGTACCTGAAGTTAGCCATGTTATTAACTTCGATATGCCACGTAAAGCCGACGTTTATGTTCACCGAATTGGACGTACCGGCCGTGCTGGCGCCAAAGGCACTGCGATATCTTTGATAGAAGCCCACGACTTTGAATTTATCACCAAAGCAGCGCGCTACACCGAAGAACCAATCAAAGCCCGGGTTATCGCTGAACTTCGTCCGCAAAATAAAGCCCCCAAAATTGGCCCAAGAAAGAAAAAGCTAACGGCGAAAGACAAAGCAAAAGCCAAGTCCAAAGCGAAACCAAAAATTAAGAATCGCACGAAGAAGCGCTAACGCGATAACCTGACGCGGGGATAAGTGATGCGGCCATTTGCGTGCTAGTTGATGACGAGGTTGGCGATGGCACGGTTAGCGATGGCACGGTTAGCGCGGCCAATCAGGTGTATTGGCTGCGCAAGCTTTCTCCCAATTCAGGGCAATCTGCGAAACCGGCAGGTATAAACCACCTTTAGCCATTCAAAGTTTTTTAAAAACGGTGTCTTATTAAGTTGCTCTTAATCTGCTACACAAGCTATTAAATAAATCGCGATTAAAACTGCAATATTAGCGACACAGGCTAGCAAGTAGGAGAACTAACTGCACAGTAACCCCTCTGCCGCATGGATGCGGCCTACATGCAAAAGAAGGGCGTACAGGGATGTATTCACCGCGTGGTTACGGGGTAGTTAGGTCTCCTGCTTAGCTTAGCCAGCGCCAGCTAAAACTGAATTAAATTTGTTAAGGTATTTTTATGACTTTTCCTCAAAAGATAGTGCTTGCGTCTGGTAATCAGGGCAAGGTGCGTGAATTCACCAGCTTGTTTGCTGAGTACGGTGTAGATGTTATTGCGCAAAAAGAATTGGGCGTGGAAGACGTGCCTGAAACGGGCACTACCTTTGTTGAGAACGCCATTATTAAAGCGCGACATGCTGCCAAGGTTACAGGTTTACCCGCTATTGCTGACGATTCGGGCTTAGTGGTCGACGCCCTGGGTGGCGCGCCAGGTATTTATTCAGCCCGTTTTGCTGGAGTTAATGCTACCGACAGCGACAATATCGACAAGCTTTTAAGTGAGTTAGCAGGTTCTGATAACCGCAAAGCCCACTTCTTTTGCACACTGGTATTCATGCGTCACGCAGGTGACCCTGTCCCACTCGTTAGCCAAGGTAAGTGGGAAGGTGAAATTCTTAAATCTCGTGAAGGCGATGGCGGCTTTGGCTACGACCCAGTATTCAGCGTGCCATCTCACAACTGCACAGCCGCACAGTTAGATAAAGCTGAAAAGAACCGTATTAGTCACCGCGGAAACGCACTGGCTATATTATTAGAAACGATGAGAAACACCTTTGCGTAATCCTCCACTAAGTTTGTATGTGCATATTCCTTGGTGCGTACAAAAATGCCCATATTGCGATTTTAATTCACACGGCTTAAAGTCGGCATTGCCCGAAAAAGAGTATGTCGCTCATCTGCTTGATGACTTAGCCATAGATGCTAAGCGCATAGGCGATAGGACCGTTGAAACTATTTTCATAGGCGGTGGCACACCTAGCTTATTTTCAGCCGAGGCGATTAGCGACCTAGTTAAAGGCATTCGCGAGCGCGTGAACTTGGCTGATAATGCCGAAATCACTATGGAAGCCAACCCTGGCACGGTGGAAAGTGGCCGTTTCGCTGGCTTCTATCAAGCAGGTATTAACCGCATTTCAGTAGGTATACAAAGCTTTCAGCCAGCCCACTTAAAGGTACTTGGCCGCATTCATGACGATACCCAAGCCATAGAAGCGATTAATCAGGCACACAGCGCTGGGCTACCTACATTTAACCTTGATTTAATGCACGGCTTGCCTGAGCAAAGTGTTGAAAATGCCATGTCTGATGTAGACAAAGCACTGGCGTTGTCACCCTATCATTTGTCGTGGTATCAGCTAACGATTGAACCCAATACACCCTTTTATTCACGTCCCCCTGAGTTACCCGATGATGATATTTTATGGGACATTCAAGAACAGGGGCATGCCCGTTTAAAAGCTGCTGGGTACGAGCAATATGAGATTTCTGCTTACGCAAAAGCGGGGCATCAGTGTCAACATAACCTTAACTACTGGCGCTTTGGGGATTACTTAGGAATAGGCTGCGGTGCACACGGAAAAATTACAGATATTGCCACGGGCACGATTACGCGCACGGTTAAAATTAAGCACCCTCGTGGCTATATGGAAATAAGCCGTCCTTATTTAGATACTGAAACTCAAGTACCTGCAGAAGACTTACCTTTTGAATTCTTCATGAACCGCTTTAGATTGGTAGAGCCCTGCCCTATTGAGGATTACCCTGCATTAACCGGTGTTGAATTAACGAAAGAATATCAAGATGCATTGGATGATGCACAGGCACAAGGGCTGCTGGATATCACCGATACCCATTGGCAGGTCACCGCCAAAGGCAGACGTTACCTGAACACTTTACTGTCATGTTTTGTATAGGTGGTATTGAGATTGGTTGGCTTGAATTATCAGAGATTAGTGCGAGGCTATCCGCTATTCCGTTTCCTCTGGGGAGTGGGAAATAATAAGATTATACGGTTGCAGTGCGGGTATTGAAGCGCGAAGCTTTTCTTCGGCAACATCTAAGCGTTTTAGCTTGTTACAAATCCACTCTGCTTTATTCCGCAGGCTGGTCGCTTTGCTGTTCATATCTCTTTCAAGCTGTTCGCCTACCGTGCCTAGCTGACGGGTAATTTCAGCCACTTTCTCGCTGTTCACTTCATCACTATTGGTATTGATCCCGCTAATAGCCGATAAAATTCCGCCCACCGAGGTGGAAATAGCCTCTTCCAATTGGGCTTCAATTTCACTATCAACAAAATCATCCACACTTTCTAACGATCCTGGGCCAATGAAGTAGTGATTACTGGCGTGCCTAAACTTATCTTTAACTCTTACCTTCACTCGCTTCATGGCGCTATTTAAGCGCTCGTAGCTATCGTGGTCGCTTCCTACTAAACCTAAGTAAACACTTTCAATAGTATCTACTGCCAGGTCGACACCCTCGGTAGCCAAAACTATCATTTTAGGCACCACATAATGGAGGCCATGCGCATACTCTCCTAACCACTCGCTTTGCTCAGCGGTAAGGGTTTGCCAACGACCATCGATAAAAAGTTGAGTTTGATCGTTAATTTGCACCCGCGTGCGAGACTTTTCCATAACGCGAAGTTGAGTGTCGTTAACCGCTAAGCCATACGCAAAATCAATGTTGCACGAGATTTCTGCCGAGGCTGGTTTAATCCATCCAGCAAATAGCACTGTGCTTACAATACCTAGTAAAAGGCGTTCAAAATATTTCATGGGAGTATTGTGGCTAGCTTACACGCAAATAGGAAGGCGACATGAGTCTAAACTGCGAAAAATCAGGGTGAAGTATCAAGGTCAACATGGATGCCTGCTAGCAATAAGAAAAGCGCGCATTATAAGTGCGCGCTTTCATATTTCCTACCATACAACCTTAGCATTAGCCTAAAGTATAAATTGAAGATTGGTGCATATTCGCTAATCGTTTGTGTACGTTCGCACCAATCTTACGTAAATAAAGCGATCTTTCTCTTTAATTGAATGGCTCGCATTGAAGAAAGCCACTACCCACGCCCTATCGGGGTCATCAACCGAAGGGGTAGATGTCCAAAAGTCATCTGGCGGCGTTTCTGGGAACATGGTGCTATTTACAGCGGGGCGTACACAGTCACGCTCAACAATGGTGGCAAGTTCCTTAACATTAGGAAGTCGCCAACCTAATAAGTCTTCATCACTGGCCGCTTGCGCTAACTTCAATGCTTGCTGCCATGTGTACTTCACGGCTTCGCCGTCACACGTACTTCCATCCCATGTTTGCCCTTCTGCACACCGCTCCCACACCAAGTCGGTAGGCTCATGCAATACCGTACTACTGGTGATAGTGGTAAAGTCTTCATCAGGTGTGGTTTCAAGCCCATCGGACAAACAGGTTTGTGCCGAAAGTGTCGTAGAAATTAACATCAACGATGCTGCTATCGGTGCTAATAAAGGTGCAAATGTTTTCATGATTATCTCCCCGCTCTTACTAAGCGTACTTTTGCCGCCGAGGATTTATTTAAAAAGTTATCTACCCCAGAATCGAAATCCAGCGCCCATGCATTTTGCGCATCGTCGCTGTTTACACCGTCGGCGCTTGGTACAGAAGTCCAGTACCACACTGGGTTTGCCGAAAGTACGCCAGTATACGGAAAGTAGTCTTCATCAATGGTCATACTATCAGAGATACCTAAATGCATGAGCGAGAAAAGCTCTTGATGGGTGGGCATACGCCAATCGTAAAAACCGCATAATCCTTGAGCGTTTAGCGCTGTCACATAAGCTTGTGTGTTGCAGTTGGTCAGTGAACAAACCGTATCGCTGCCGCTTAAATCACCTTCATAGCCGCCATTAACATCGTCGCTATACCATGAATAAGTGTAGTCTTTATCTTGCAGTGTACCGTCGTCGGTTTTAACTTCCCACACTAAGCCCGTTACGTTGTCGCGTACGCATGACCACGTATCTGCACTGGCATCCTGTTCATCACCATTGGCATTTAAGCGGGTATAATCGAAGCCCGCTTTACCACGTCCGGCTTTCTCAATTAATCCATTTTGTTCAACAATATCAGCGCCTCGTTGACCATCTTGACCCGGCCACTCGTTTTGTTGCGCTTCAGTCAGCGCATTATCAGTTGCTTGCTGCAACACGCCAGTATCATTCATTAAAGGAGTCGGCATGGGGCGTACACCCACATTAATTGTATCTTCTACTTGATTACCGTTGGCATCGGTCACGGTTAATGTGTAAGCCACTACAGTATATTCAGTTACCGCAGGCGCGATAGCAAACGTCGATAAGTCATCTTCATCATCGATTGCTTGTATGTCTACGTTTTGGCTTAAGGTAGCTGCATCTGCCGCATTAGCAGGTAAGGTTATTGAAGAGACGTTATTGCTGCGCTCCCAATCGTAGGTCAGGGGTAATGCGCTTGGAATACTGGTGCTGGCATCGCCATCTAGTACAATCGTTTCACCGCTGAATACGCCTTGTGAGGAACCTGCGTCAACGACGGGAAGCGTATCTGACTCCGACTGAACAAAAATAGTCACAGATTCTGTGTCGGTGGTGCCTTCACTGTCGGTTACAGTTAGTTCGAAACTCAAGGTCTGCGCATCATTTGCAATAGGCGTCACTATGGTAAGAGTTGATAAATTGGTTTCTTCCCCCGTAATAACGTTAGTACCATCGGTTTGCGTCCAGCTGTAATCAGAGATGGACGCGCTCTCGTCTGTAGCGTCGTCATCGGTACTGCTACTGCCATCAAAAATAACTTCTACGCCGCCAGGGAAATTATTTGCGTCTAAACCATCCCACTCGGGCACATCAATAATTGCTTCTGGTGCAATATTAATCGGCACCACGGTTATAATGGTCAAGTCACTGGCTTCGTTGCCCCCCGTGTCGTTAACCGTTACGGTAATAGTATATTCAGTGGCACTTGATACGCTTGGTGCTTCAAAACTAGCAGCAGAATCGCTAGTGTCTTCGTTGGTGATAGTCAGTGAAGGCGATGCCGACCAGCGATAAGTATATTCTTCATTCCCACCACTCACTACCGCACTCAAGGAATAACTTGCGCCCTCGGTCACCGTTGCATCGTCACCGGCGTTAATCACTAAGTCACTGTTACTAGAGCCACTACCGCCATCTGAATCACCGCCTCCGCCACCACACGCAGCTAACGCAAACACCGTAGCGACTAAAATGAAATGCTTTGTGGAAGAGACAGCGTTTGCTTTCGCCTCTAATGGCAATAGTTGGGGTGAGAATAGAAACTGGAAAAACGTTCGCATAGTGACTCCGGCAACACGTGCAACTGTGGCCACGTGTTGATTAGCTCGAATAAAAAATGGGGGTGGTTCGCAAGTACTTGTGGCGATAAAAGTAAATATTAGCGGGCGAGCTGATTACGCTCTTGTGCTTCCGTCATATGCACTTGTATGGCTTCAAGTTGCTTTTTACCCACCGCAACATCTGTCATGTCGTAAATCATCATACTGATGTATTCAACGTTTCCTGTAGCCGATATTAATGGCGACAGTGTGATGTTTTGATACATAAATGACTCACTACCTGTAATCGGCCGGTAGTTAGGAAACTTAAATAAATAAGGGCGCTGTTCCCAGGTCATAAAGGCTCTGGTTTTTAGATCAAATACCGGTTTAGACTTTTGCGTAAACCAGTCTTCTTTAATGGTAGGGAATAAGTCAAAAAGCGATTTATCACGAACATCACTAGGCAGCATGCCACTATGACTTTCCATGAAGCCGTTCCAGACTTGAATTTTAAACTGTCGATTTAGCACAACAATGCCTACATCAACCGTTTGAAGCATGTCCATCATCCAATGGAATTCGAGTATATCATCCAATTGTTGGCTCATTAGAAGTCCTCCAACAGGTGGGCAAGTTTCGAATTCATCATTTTCATCGACTCTTCGGTAAACAACAAAATCAAATCACATTGAACATTGTAACCTTCTAAGCCATAGCTTAGCTCGATGGCGAGGGTTCGTTTCCATCTAATCTGATTCATACTGATAATTTCAGTAATAGCTCGGTGCTGCCCTAAAACAATGGGATGACCTTGGCTGAAGTTAACATCCATTTGCACTGCTAGGCCAGTAAGGCAAGTACCGATAAGAATACTGGCCGCATCCATTAATAGTTCTAGCTGTAGCTGATCATCCACTTCGCCCTCAACGTTGAGAATTTTTGCCACATCTTCAAAGCTCGAGTCACTTAAAATACAAATGGCCTCACCACTGATGCCCGGCCCTAGAAAGCCCTGACACACAGCAGTAACTTGCTCATGACTTTCAATATCTGAAAGCATCATATGTAATTCAGAGACTTCAATAAGGTTTACATTAGGAATAGGAAGTCGAACGAAGACGTTCATAATACGGGCTAAGTGATCACCGGCTTGCCCCATGGCGATATTCGTTATTTCTTGGTAACAGTCACGAATATCAGGATCTAACGGCGCAGCCTCAACAACGGGCTCTGGCTCGCTGTGCAATATGTCAAATTTATCGAGCACTTCAGCAAGGGTTTGAGGTGAGACCGGCTTACGAATAAAATCCAATGCCCCCAAGGCCGTTACTCTATCGTAAGCTTCAGGTTGAATATCACCTGAAATGACAATGACCTTAGTCGACAAGCCTTCCGCTTTAATTGCCTCTAACGTGCCATAACCATCGAGTATGGGCATGTTCAAATCAAGTAGCAGTAAGTCGCCTTTCCCTTCTTTGAGTGCAACGAGTGCTTCCTGCCCATTCTTTGCAAAATGCACGGCAATTTCCCAGTCCTGAGGCAAACATTTGGCAACTTGTTTTCGAGCGACTAACGAGTCGTCACAGACGAGTACAGAAAACATTGAATAATCTTACCACCTAGCTTTTTGATAATAGTGAAAATTACAATGCGTTGTAATCAACACTGTATCGGCGTTAATACTTCGAACTGAAGCGATAAATTTTGACGGTTCATATATTGACGTGACACGTCGAAACTAACAATAGCACTTTCGAATGAAATGCTTTTTATCCATTGTAGTCAAAATTAAAGAGATGGTGAGAGAAAACTAAATATTAATGGCAAAATAATAGCGGTAAATATGCCATTTACGCACAAACCTAGTGTTGCCATGGCTGCCACTTCATCGCCCATGTGGAGCGATTTTGCGGTTCCTACTGCATGGGCAACCGTGCCTAGCGCAACGCCTTGAGATTGCGTATCGGTTACCTTAAAAATACGAAAAACACTCGTAGCGGCAATGGCGCCTACTACACCGGTTGTAATGACAAACACAGCGGCAAGAGCAGGAATTCCACCTATTTGAGCCGATGCTTCCATGGCGAGGGGCGTGGTAATAGATTTGGCTAACATAGTGAGTTGAAGACTAACTGGCGAGTTAAACGCCCACAGTGCAGCCCAAGCTAAAATAGGCGCTACAATACCGCCAGCCACTATACTTAACAGCAAGGGTAAACCATAGTGACGCAAGCGTTGCCATTGTCGATAAATAGGCAGTGCCAACGCAACGGTGACAGGGCCTAACAACCAATGCAACAAACCAGCAGATTGCTGATAATGGGTCATAGCAGTATTGGACAAATACACGAGCACTCCCACACTTAGCGCCGTAAAAATAAGTGGGTGAGAAATCGGGTAACGGTAATATTTTCGGTTTATGGTTAACCCAATCCAATAAAATAGTAGCGTAATTGCAAGCCACGCCACACCCGAAAGCGTAGCGGCATGTCTAATAGCTTCAATCATTGTCACTTCCCTTTCTCACCATTTTTTTCACTACCTTTTGCTCGGTGACTTGTTCGGCTGTATCTTTTTTAGCAGGTACTTGCGAAAGGTGTGCATGGCGTGAGGAAAGTAGTTTTTCTGCTATTTTAGCGCTAATACCTAAACTTATGCAGGTAGTGATAATTATCGCGATACCTATGGCCCACCCATTTTCTGCTATTTCCTTCCAATATGCGCTAACGCCAAGAACAGCAGGTACAAACAATACCGACATGTGACTGAGTAAAGGAGAGGCGGCACGTGCCACAAGAGGTTCGGCCTTAGGAGCGATAAAAAGCACCGCTAAAAGAATGAGCAAGCCAGTAAGCGCACCAGGCAGGGGTAAACCTGTTGAAGAAGACAGCCACGTACCAAGGTAATAACATCCAAGTACTAATATCGCGCCGGTTATCCATTGTCGTAGTTCAACCATTACACTTCTTGTTCTCCTGAAAACCCAGTAAGTGAGTAGACAAAGCACTTACTTCTTAGCGAAAACAGTCTATCGGCTGAACGAATATGACGCTAGTAAGACATTGGTCTTTTTCGACGTTTTTCTTTCCAAGCCTTATGGAGAAGGAAATAGAGAGAAGGAAATAGAATATAGGCAGATTATGTGCAAAGGGCTCAAGCTTAGAAGGCTGGTACTTAAAAGGCTGGTACTTAAAAGTTTAGAGCGTAAAGGAATGACGCATGAACTTGATAGTTTAATCCCCTTTTTAAATAAAAAAGAGCTACTGAAAATCAGTAGCTCCAAATCCAGGGATTTAAAATTCAATCATAAAGTCTGATTTAGTTGCCGTTAACGTTTCGCCGTTAAGACTGATTTATCAGCTTTTACTTTGCGAGCAAGATAGTCGCCTGTTGACGTCGCGTTGTGTGACTGAGCGAAAGACAGCATATCTTCGCCGTTACACACTAATCCTCTGTGCAAATTTTTATAACTGATACGACTGCGTTTTACTGCTTTATGCAATGCTAAGCGATTATCTTCTTTTATCGCTTCGCAAACTGCTACAAGGTCTTGTTCAGTGCTTTCAGGATACCCATTTGCATTGGCTAGACTTGCAGACAACGCAAGAGTGATTCCAAAACCAAACAAAGCGGGTAATCTAACGTGGCGTGACATATCCATATCAAGTTCCTCAAATGAGAGTAGTTAAATGATGCGTCGACAACTACTTTTGTCTTCGCGTGCATAAACTAGTGAAAAAATATGACATTCGCGCTATAAAAAGGTTAAAACTCTGTTACGTGAGACCAAGCGATAAACGGCCGATAGAAGCCGATAATTAACCATACTAAAACGCTTACTGGTCGCAGGTTACACACACTTTGATACAAATCACTCAGTCATTAGACAAGGAGGTAATCATGTTAGAACAGCAAAAATACCATCATATTAGAGAACAAATGCGTCCAGGCGATATTATCGCTTTTGGCGGAAACAGCCTTTTCTCTCGATGGACAAAATTAACCACCCGCTCAGCCGTAACTCACATTGCTATTGTTATGCAAACCAAAATGCGTGACGAAGCGTCGGGTCGGTACTTTAATCAAGTTATGGAAGCCACCGTTTATGACGGTAAAAAAGGCGTGATGACTAACCGCTTAAGTGAACGGGTGCATACCTACGACGGCGACATGTGGTGGCTACCATTAGGTGAATCTGCTCGCGATATGTTCGAGCAAAACAAACATGAATTTTTTAATTTCATGTTTGACCAGGAAGGCAAGGCCTATGACGTACTACAACTTTTTGGTTCCGCTGTAGACGCGTTAGATAGCCACCCTATTTTAGGAAGCATTAGCTACAACCAAGAAGACTTCAGTAGTTGGTTTTGTTCCGAGTTAATTGCCGAAGGGCTGGAAACTGCAGGTATCATAAATAGTGTTAACGCATCAGAAGTTACGCCAGTAGATATTTGTCGATTCTCAATATTTGAACAGCGCTATGTGCAACTTAAAGGAGAAGCACGGCCAATAGCAGGGTTTAATACGCAGCTAGCAGATAACTGGGGACAGGTTTGCTGACCCCACATAATTTCTAATAACTAGAAAATGCTATCTTGATGGATTTTGATGAACATACTGGTACCGATTTTTGTGTAATCGATTTTATATTCTTTTCCATTTAGGGTTTGAATAAACACTAAGGTTTTTTCATCGCCAAACACATCGCTTGTTGTAATATCAACAAGTTCCATATCCATCATTTTAGCATCGCGCTTATTCTCAGGGATTTTCCCTTCGTACTGCTTGATGCCTTTATAAGTAACGATAAGGGGCGGATTTTCGTCGCCGTTTGTTACTAGCAAATCTAACTTTCGAATTTTATGGATAATGGTATTTCTACCGCTTATCAGGAAGGCCTTCTCTGTCATTCTTCTCTCCGCGCCAGTTCGCCTTGTTCAGGAATCATTTATTTTTATTAAGATAGCAAATTTTGACACTATGTGCACAGCATAACCTATTGGCGATAGGTTATTATCTCTGCTTAAAGTATAAGCTTAAATTCACGTTCGCGCGTATAAAAGCATCTATCATTGATTAAAAAAACTATTTCGCATGGTTAATTTCTACTTAAACCCATGCACTCGCTATTATTATGACCCGCGAGCCGCAGCCTCTCTAGTATCCGAAAGTCTATAATACGCCCTTAGCGCGAGCCTAATCCCACTTTATCCATGGTCTATTCAGTAAGTTACGTAGCAATTGCTTGCATGGTTGTGCTTCAGGGCTTCCAAATTCACAGCTATCAGCCTCTAAAAGGTCGACCTGAGCGAGTATATTTGAAACCGAAATCTCAAGTGCCAGTTCGCTATCGAGCTGTGTCATCGGTAAAATGAATTCTACCCTGTTAGTAAAGGCACAAGATGCTTCAGGCGCTGCATCAGCGGATTCAGACTCACAATTAGCACTGCCCAAATGATACTGCCACTGTTTATTGTTAGCCCCCGCGTGAGATAAATCCAGGCGTAAGAAACGATGCCCCGACTGTTTGTTTAAAAACATGCTGGTATCATTTAACGGTGATGCTTGAGCTAGAGGGTCGGTATGGTTTACATCAAAGGGAAGCCCCATTGTGAACCTAAGGTTGGTCGCCAGTTTTAATAGGCCTTCCGATACATCTAGAATGATTTTATTATTGGCATTTTGTGGCGCGCTACACAATGTATGAAACTTTAATAAGGCGGTAGATTGGGTTTGCCACTGCGTTTGCTTAAATGATACTCGCTGCCATTTACCGTCAATACGCACTTCAGGTTTGGTTAAGTAGAAGCCAAAGTAATCTAGTTGCCATTTTGTAGGCCCTACTTTTACCATTAATGGGCATGCGCTATTTTCAATGCCCGTAAGCGTAAATGGGATTTCGCCCACTTCTCGTTCACTCAAGCCCAGCTTGTCGCAGCCCGACAACCCTAAAATAACCGCTAATATGACACCTAAACGCCCGTGCATTTTCATTTCTATCTGTACTTCCTGTTTGAATTTAAGGTGCTAGGACCTTGGTATAGTGGTGTTGACCCCTTCGCCCAGAGGTTATAACTAATAAACGACCCGTTGCTAAGGATCATAGTGAGGCTAATAAGGCTGGCTCGTCAAGGATTGAGGTGGCCGTGCAAGGTAAAGAAGGTGATAACAATGCAAATTCATCACAAATGCAGGTAAAGCTGAACAAAAATAAAGCAAACTGTTCACAAAGCCTAACCCTAGGCGTGACAAGGCAAATAAAACTGCTTATACTTGCGCTCGCTTTTCATTGATACGTTTCACGTTTTCAAGCAAGCGATTTCAAATATGGCCCCATAGCTCAGTTGGTTAGAGCATCCGACTCATAATCGGCAGGTCCCCTGTTCAAGTCAGGGTGGGGCCACCATCTTTCCTAGCTTCAAGCGATAGTAACTACCAACCATATTTTTCTGTGCTACATATGTACTACAGTTCTAATGATTTTACTTGGTCCACGAAAAATACCACGACGACTTTGAAGTTAGTGTTGCAGAGCCTTAAGAACGAGCTAAAGCTTTTGAATTTACAATTTAGTTAAAATAAATCTATGAAACGAAGTCTGTTAATAGCTCTTTAATTTTCAATTTAGTACTTAAGACGTCAAATGCTCTCGCGGCATAACCAGCCAAAAGCAAATTTTCCGGTAGATACTCATCAAATTTATCAATCGCCTTTTCAGGAATTGACTTAGCTAACTCATCCGCAGATATTGTGCCATCAGTCTGGAAACTCTTAAGTGCGTCGATTACATCTTGCGCATCGGCCTTTTCAATTTCGATGATTCCTGCAAATGCTCCAGCAGCGAAACCTTTGCTGATCAGTACAGCAACGATAGTGTTTACAACTTTATCGCCAGCCCAAGGAAGGAGCACCACTCTATTACCTTGCTGAATAAAATTAGCTTTTGAAAGATTAGCTGTTTGGAAAAATTTAGCCGCTTCCTGAAACAATGACTGTGCAGTTTCATCCGCAAACTCTATCCGGTGTTCGCCAACCTTTATTTTGTAGTCGCTCTCACTCAGTATTTTAAACATTTCTTGTCGAACCACATCATGAATCGCCATTCCAGCACCGCCAAATTTAGGCGGCTGGCCCCCTTTAGCGCGGTTGACTAATATGACCTTTTTTTCCACATCAACTAATTCAACCACCCACCTTTTTCCTGCAAAAACGATATGTTGACCTTCTAAAATCAAGCTATCTACAGGAAGTGTTCCTAGCGTTTTGCTGCCTGAAACAATTCTAAATTCTTTTGGTGTTTTAAATACGGCGTAAAAACTATAATGATTCGTTATTTTTTCGCCAGCATGCCCTAAAACTAGCTCTCCACTACCTAACTGAGTAATTAATTCAGTATTGCCCATATGGGACAATAAGCATTTAAAATGAGCGACGGTAACATGCTGAAACGGGCCGTCCTTACACAGTAAACTATATATTTGATCAGCTCTTATTCCTCCCCACTGGGCAGTTAATGCTAATATTTGATGCAGAAGTGTCGAGAAATGCAATAGTGAGGAGTCAGCTGGTTCATACCACTTACTAGCAACTAATAGTCTGACCATCGCCAATGACTGAACTAGTTCCAGACGTAACTTATCTACAATACTGGATTGCTCTGTCAGTTCGTTCTCGGTAATTAGCATCCTTAGAATACTTGCACCACCGCGTCTTCCTGACCGCCCCATTCTTTGCCTCAAACTAGCTATCGAATGAGGCGCTGTAACTTGCACAACTGAGTTAACTTTCCCAATATCAATACCAAGCTCCAAGGTCATGGTACAAATTGCAGTAGTTGGGAGCCTTTCCTGCTGTAGCCGAGCTTCTAATATTTCTCTCATTTCCTTTGAAAGAGAACCATGATGAGGAAAAAACTCATTTGGTACAGCGTTACTCTCACACATATCGGCTAATACTGCTGCAAGGATTTCAGTACGACTTCTGCTATTCGCAAAGACTAGATGGTTACCACCTCGGCAAAGTTCATATAAATCATCACAGACAAGCTGTTCAGCTCGCACGGCATCACCTACTGCTGTATTGGCCTCAATGTAGCCCTTGACCTGCATTTTTAGCGAAGCCGAAGATTGCGTTTGCTTAATTATTTTGCAGGGCAATGATTTATTTGGCCTAAGAGAGAGTGGTACGGTCTCTAATTCACCAAGAGTGGCACTTAATGCAGTTCTGGGTATAGGGGTTTTTAGGCGACCAAGCAAATGTTCTAATCGATGAAGTAGACTCAACAAATGATGACCACGTTCAGTCCCTAAGAATGCGTGAAATTCGTCAATTACAATGTGTTTTAAATTTTGAAAAGCAGATTTAACCCAACCACTATCTCGTATTAATAGTGACTCTAATGACTCAGGTGTTATTAAAACAATACCAGAAGGATTTCGTTTAAGCTTTGATTTACGGCCTTGGGCACTATCACCGTGCCAAGGCGTAACTTGTAAGTCTAGTATATCTGCTAGACTTTCAAGCCTTCTATCTTGATCGTTTATTAGTGCTTTTAGTGGACTTATATATAAGATCCCGACGCCCCGCTTATCCTCTGCAATAGTACTTATTGCGGGTAAAAAAAATGCTTCCGTTTTGCCTGCTGCTGTAGAAGCGCTGATGAGCACATCAGTGCAACCGGTCAAGATAGGATCAATCGCTAGGCATTGAATTTCTCGTAGGCGCTCCCAGCCTTGCTTAAAAATCCACTGCTGTACACGAAAATCCAGCTTCTCATGTGCATCTATCATAATTTGAAATCAGCTAGTCCATCTTCTTCTGATTCGATATCAAGCTCAACATCTGATGGTTTTTCTTCCACAATATCAACTTTCGCAATCAAGCTATCCCATGAAATACTTGGATTTTGATCTATTACTGCGAGCATATCTAAAAAGGCTTTTATGGTATTTCTTGGAGTTCTGAAATAAGCATCACCAATCGTTTTACTGCAATGTACTAAAAATGCTTTAAGGGATTCATCTGGTACTAAATACTGTGTTTCATCACCAGAGGCATAAACATGCCTCAAATTTTTCAGAAGAATAAATAACTCCTCAGGCGTCAAGCTAGCTAAATGTAGCGCAGGCGATGAATAATCAATAACACCAGCTTGTTTTGCAAATGTATTACCTGCTAGGCGTGATTGCAGTGCTTCATAGCTATATAAGCCTTTTCTTGGGTCAAGCAAGAACTCAGGTGTTCCCCCGAGTAAAAAGCCTAGATACTCTGCAGATCCCTGCAAACAGTCATTTAATATTCTTAAGATCTGTTCATAGTTCGACACTCGCGCTTGAGTATTATTAAGTTTGTATAAGTTTACCATTTCATCGAGGTTAACCAATAAGCCCTCGTAGCCTGCTTGCCTCACAAATAGGCTCATTAGCTTTAAAGAATCATAAAACGATGCATCAGAAATAATGCTCCTAATCCCAAGATCTTTGCGTGCATCAGTCTTAGTTGCATATTCGGCTCTTAACCATTTTATTGCATTGTTTTTTAGCGTCTCATTGTCTGTTTCATGTCCAGTCCAGTAAGCTTCAATCACTTTAGAGAAGTCGTATCCTCCTACTAGTTCTGACAATGAAGATAACCTTTCTTGAATTACAGTGGTGATATCTTTACCGTTATTATCAGCTTCTTTTCGCGCTTCAGTAATGAACTTTTCTACTACGCTCGTTAAAGCATTGCCGTCAGGCTTATTGCGAGTGGACATATTCCTCATGAGCTCAGAGTATAAATTCCTGGCCTGTCCAGATGATGCATGAATACGTCTATCCGGAGATAGATCGGCATTCACAGTTACCAGTTTTCGCTCCAAAGCTATAGCCCTAACAACACTTAAAAAGAAAGTTTTACCGGAACCATATTCACCAATAATTAAACGAAAAGCTGAGCCACCTTCAGTAACCCGAGCTATATCCGCAATCAGAGCTTTTAACTCGTTGCCTCTGCCTACCTGTATATGCTGTATCCCTACTTTTGGCGTAACACCGGATTTGAGCGACTGGATAATAGCATCTCGCTCTCTAGCTCTAATTTTTTTGGCTGCCATTGCTATAACTCCCTTATTTCTTCAACTATTTCTTCATCGATGTATATTTCGCCATCATCTTCAATAACTGGCGCATCGACTAAATCAAACGCCCAATCATTAATGGTTTCGATTGCACCATCAATCATAAGATTAAGATCACCACATATTTTAGCCACTTCATTACGGCTCCATTGCGCTTGAGTACATAGCTTTTCATAAAGCTGGCTATGAGCTTGATCTAATCCATTAATATCATTTGAAGATTCAGCAAGTTCTAAACTTTCACTTTCATCATCTTCTTCAGAGGTAAATATCTCCTCTAGCATACTTTTCGCCTCTGTGGTTTGACTCTCATGAAGCGCTAAGATAGTTTCATCAATGGAAAATTCTGATGAACGTTCGCGTCCGGAAACTGATTGATGACTACTCGTAGTTAGTTGGTGTATATCACTCGATACTGTATCTTTGTCCAACCCTAAACTCGTATAGAGTTTCTCGATTTGCTTTACTTCTTTGTTATCAACATTGCCATCAGCAAGTGCTATAGAAATAATAAACCGCTTAACAAACTCGATCTCCTTTGCACCCAAGCTACTAAGTCGATTTTTCAAACCGGTATTGTCAGAAGGTGTCGCTAAGCGCCATGTCAAATATGCTTGTAAAGAGCGCTTTTCTGTATCTGTTAGCTTTTCATCATGCGCAATAAGCTTCTGTAACGCAGTGCTTTCTAATTCGTCAACAAAACCATCTATACAGGCAACCATCGCTCCTAAGCGAAGGGCCACACCCACTTGATTAAATGTATGACTGGGGGTAAAGCCGTTTTCATGACCAGGTGAAAACAAAACTATTTTCCCATTTAACTTAAGTTTCGCGTGGTGATACCTTAAATCAGGAGCAACCCCAACACTCGCAAAGTTTGCCAGACTACAAATCAATTCACTTTCTTTTTTATTAATGGCTTTTGGTTTCGGCAGCCCAGTCTGTAACCAAAACTCTGCAACTTCCGTAAGTCCCTCATTTTCAGAAATGATAGTCTGTGCCCAAGCTTTAAACTTTTCGACTAGTGGCGATTGCTGGCTATTCGCGATTGCAGTAGGAAGTAACATTAATGCGGCTAAGTCATCTTTCGTTGTATCCGCTTTACCTAAATATCTGCTATAGCTTGCTAACTCTTCTGAAACTTCTTCAGCTAGCGGGATTAGCTTGTTTATCGGACCTTTTAAAATACTTGGATCGGGTAGGCCATCTAATGAAATCCTCACAGTAGGAATTCCATTATTGGCGGGGTAGTACTCCGCGTTCAATTGAGTTTTATTGGGCTTAACAGGTATCCCATCAGGAAACTTCTGTTTAAAATACATTTTAAATAGGGAATCAAATTCAACTTCGCAACGTCTTGCCGCAGTTTTAAGGTTGTAATGCTCAGTATTTTTAATCCATTCAAGCGCTAATGAAACTCCGATCCTTTGTGATTCAACTACTTGTTCTGCTAATCGAGATTTGAAAAGCAAAGAATGACGTGTTCGAGGAAGCTCATCTTTTTTACTTTCGAATAAATCAGGTTTTAGCAGGTACATTAGTTCGAGTAAGTTTGAGGAATAGCTAAGAAATGAACGACTAGAGCTAAACCGCTTATTTAAGCGAAGCACCTCATCAAAAATATGTTCGAAATGAATCCTATTGGTTTCAATATCCTTACTGTTTTCTATCACGAATCGCTCAAGACCATTAAAATATATGAACACGAAGCCTATCGGTGTATTTTTCAAGTTTCGGTCTGTTGCTAACCAATCAAGGTATGAGCCCCTACATTGTTTTGATAATGAACTATAGCTCGGCCAATAACTAAGTGATTCATCAATATAAAATTCATTTTGGTTAGTAGAAGATCCTACAACGGGTAAAGAGCTGTTAATTAACGCTGGTTCTTGCATATATCCACGCAAGGATTCCATACCTTCACCAACATAAAGAAAACCTCTTAGCGTGCGACCGTGTACTTTAACCTCTTGGTATTTCCCAATCCACGTCCCTTTTTTTCCTAATTTTGTTAAACCACTTTGAGTTTTCGAGCTTTCAAAAATACTAAACGAGGCGAGGCCGTCATGGGAAGAAGATGAACTTGATGCATGTTCGACTCGTGGAGTAGAGGTATATTGGGAATGGCTATCAAGTCGAGAAGCTAAACTGTTCAAAGCCGTTTTCGGAGTAGTGGTACTCTTTGAAGTTTGTATCGGAGTGTCGCTTATATCTATTTCATTCTCTTGTACTCTTTGTGCTCTGTCATTACTCTCAGTTGAATCTATATTTACTTTTTTCTCACTGCTAGCTCTTGATATATAATTACTAGTGATTTGAGCATTTTTTTTATCATTTTCGCCACAAGGTTCAGCATCGACTTTATTCTGTTCATCTGATTTTCTGTCAGACAAAGGACTTTTCACTACAGCATCATTCTCTTTTCTTAAACCAACTTCTTTTTTATTGAATTTAGTATCAACCTTTACTTTCCCCGCATCACTTTTGGATTTAACTATAAGCCAAATGAAAAATGCAATGACAAAAACGTAGATAACTTCCATGTAATAAACCTTAAAATTGCAGATCTTAACGCTAATTTACGACATCAAAATAATGATTGCCCCTATTGATAACTCAAGCTAACTGATTTGAACAAGTGGCGCCATACTTGAGCATGTATAAATACAAAGAAACTTTTAGCCACATCAAATAATACGACATAAGGGTTACCATTAAACAATACCGCTTCATGGTTCTTATGTCATTGTGCGCTCTGTATCTAACTTGATAGATTCACAAATTCACAACGATTCCAATCCACGCTCTTCGCCGTCGGAGCACGAGTGACTTTTGTCAAAGAGAATAGGAAGTGATAGTTGCAATCAGGTATGTGCGTCACTCAATACAACTTACCCATCCCATATGCCGATTTTGGGCGCCCATCACGCTTGCACGTAATGCAACACGGTTACTTATACTGACTTAGGCTTCAAGCCTTATGATAAAAGACGTTCTATTGTAACCGTATTTACTTCACTCCGCTTTTTCGACCACGGAAACACCACTAAACGTGATCTAAGCGCGCATTCTATTTGATGGTGCTAGGCTTAATTTATAAATCTCTTATTAGGAGATTTATTAATATATCTATTCATAGTAGAGCCCCTAAGGGTCTTCACGCCCACTTAATATTCACAAAAACGATAAAAAGACTCCTAAAGATTGAAGTAATTAAAACGCAGCGCAAAGTTCATCAAATGATACTTTATATTGAGGGTTAATTTGCTTATCTGTGAAAACTAAAGCAAGCTATTGCTGGAAAAGGACGAATCGTATCGTCGGAAATTTGCAGATGATCTAATTCGAGTAATATAGTTAGTTGAATGTTCGGTGCGCTCAAAGAAAATAAAAAGTTAATAATGAGTTCTTTCTCTAAAAAGAGACAAAATTATCGATTGTTCATTGAGTCTACGTAAAGCTAAACGCTCGTGACAGCTCTTTTGACTAGAACGCCTCTGACTGAGAGATTCACCAATATATCGATTGCAAACGTTTTCTTGCAGCGATACTGGTAGACCGTTATTAGTCCAATAGTTAAACTGCAGTATTAATCGTAGCCATATTTTAATATCGACCAACCCGCCTACCTATAACGTGGTTTTCATAGGTAGACTAAATTTCACTTAACTACGCGTCACTTTTGAGTTAGGTATACACCCCCAAGTCATGATTAAACTTCCAAGTTCCTCCCATATACCTTTTAAGTTCAGCTCTAAACTGCTCTTGAATCGGTGCTTATTGTTGTTTTCAATATTCAGGTTGGCATTGGAAAGAAGTGAGTTACCGAGCCCCTCTATTTTGGGGCAACTCAAGCATCCATCGCAATTTTTGACTGCGAAGCACTCCTTGTTCTTAAACCTTGTGATGTTTGCAAGTAAAGGGAGCCAAAACTCTCCATGTTTATTATCTAATTCGATAGCTTGTTTAAGGTTTAGTCCGTCTTTGTGATCGAAGAAAGTTCTGAACCTATCATCCAAAATTGCGAGCGACATAAATTCATTAAGATTATCTATAACGTCAGATGAACCTATATTGAAAATTTCACTAATTACAAGTTTCGGAATTAAGCTTTCTATTTCTCTTACATCTATTACTTTAGCGACCCTTCCACAATTAGTGGAGCGATCTTGCTTGGAAAACTGTGAAGAAGTTGAGCCTTCTCCCTTATTAGGATGCGCTTTGTCGTTATCAACTAAGCAAAGAAGAAATGGGTGTATATTTGAACTGCTATCAAATTGAGACTTCGAGTGACTACCTGCGCCTAGAATATGCCTCAAATTTATATTGAGACTCAAGCGAGCCACGAATTTTGAATGAAACTCACCTATGCTCGTGTACAGTTTATAGTCTTCGCTATTTTCGGTGACTATCGGGGTCGGGCCAGCATTAAGAGGGTCGGTAAAGTGTCGATAGCTCACCGTCACTTCATAAGTTCCATTGTTGGTTACAACTTTTTCGCTGCTACTATCAAACTCGATAATTCCGAAGTAGTCTAGTTTTTCCTTAAGAACAGCATACTCTCTTCTAATAGAAAGAATATCATTTGCGTAGCGCTTGTCATTATAAGAGTAAAGTGGGGAGTCTAAAATTTCTTCTAAGGTCCCTTTGGGAGCTAGAACAATATTGTTTCTTTTCCCATGGCTTTGAAGAAGGTTGCTCAACGCTGACATTTTGTCTGGTTGCTGTTCGTAACTACCGGGTTTGCAGTTTGCAAGATATAACAACATCAAACTCTCCCCGAAAAGAAACCAATGGGCCAGTTATCAAGGTTTCCTTCTTCATCATAATTTGCAAATTTAACGAGAGATGAGTTAGTTTTTAGACATTTATCAAACAGTACAATGTTTACATCTTCTTTATTTATTTCACCGTCTTCTATATTGTCGCCGATTGTATCAATCATAGTTTTACTGTGAGTTTCAAAAATTATTTTCAACCCAATTCCATTGGTTTTAGCTTGAGAAATTATTTTTGAAAAGACTGTCGCTAGCTTGGATTGATATTCAGGATGAAGGTGGAGTTCAGGTTGTTCAATTGCGAAAATTAAGTGCTCGCCAGCCCCCCTTCTAGTACGTCTTGTATTGAGTGTTTCTAGCCATAATGATGCGACTATAGGCAATATTTGAGAAAAGCCAAAACCCATATCATTTATATTATATTCTTTGTCATCACCTTTAGTTTGTACCATAAGCGCATAATGCAATCCTGACTCGTTGACTCTCACCTTGAAACCAAAACTACTCATAGTCCAATCGCCGAACTTTCTCTGCTCACTTGTCGTCCACGATTTCAAAAGCATCGCTAAATTTGAGCCGGTGTGGTCAATTTCCTCGATTTGAAGATCTTGGTGCCTATAATATCGTTCTGCAGTCGCTCGTAGAGGTGCTATATATCTAATCCTCTTAAAAACCGAGCTCAATTCGCCATCTACTATTGATAGAATTCTACTAATATTTTTATGCATCGAGAGTGCATGAATATCATCTAAGTCGCTTTCTGATATATTTTTAACATTTTTTAGAAAGGAGTTACTCGAGTTGAATGCAGACGAAATACTTTTCCGGATCTTTTTACGTTCAATGATTCCAATACGTTGTATACCAGAATTAATTTTTTGTTCTGAGGTATTTGAATGAAAAAAAGGTGATAGCTTTTTTTTGAGTTTTTGTGTGAAAAAGGTCTCAAAATAACTTTCATCCCAAAAACGATGGGTCCTTTTAACACCGTCGATTGTTCTGTCTCGCTCTCTAATCTTTCCAATTACAGGTAAAAGCTGGCGATGCTGGAAACTATCTAAATTATCTAATTCTAAGTGTGCTTCATTGTTTATAGAAAGTGTGCATTTTCCATTTTCAGAAAACTCGAAATCATAATCAAAATTATTTATTTTGATTTTTAGTGAGCTGGCTATCGTTTTATTATCGACGTCGGTGACACCAAGTTGTACTTGTGCAATAACATTATTACTCTCATAAGCACTCCTAAACCTCCTACCGCCACTAAACATTGCCGTGGGATAACGCTCTTGCGATGTATCAAGTTCTAACAAGAAGTCGAAATATATTACATTTGTATTAGAATCTTTTGTTACTGCTTCGGAAAATGCGCCAAAATCAACATAAGAGCCATACCACAGTATAGGTCCTGTGGTTCTCGCTTCTACAGACTGCCTAAGCAAAGGCAAACTTCTCAAGCACGTGCTTTTACCACAGCTATTCTTACCTACAAATACAGTTAGTGGCTTAAGCTCAATAAACGGGGAAGTTGGTTCATTGTTGAAGCTTCTTAAATTTCTAAGCCTTATTGAATTTAGCATATACTATCCTTGTTAAAGTTGCTTCAATCGGTAACTAAGTCATTATTAAAAAGCACTCAAGCATTAACACCTTGTTTTATATGACAACTATATCTTCAATGTCGTTCAGCTTATAGTAATTTTTGCGATATTTGGTGTCACAAAGCTCTAGTTATTGAGTTCTTAAAATGGACTGGAACATAGCAGAAATATAGGAGTTTGTGAACGTTCGATTATCTTTTGAGTGTCTATTTAAATTAAGTCACCATCAAAATTGCTTAAATTATGCTTCCTCGATCGCTCCTTTTTCTTTTTAGTTACGCCTTTATCCCCGAGCCCTTTAATGAACGAGCTCATTTTTCACTTACAACGTATCATCTAATTTACTATGCCAATATTTAATTATTTCCATAAGCGGCTTACGTAAAGTGGTGTGTATATAGGTTGAATCTAGGTGGGTTTTCTTGTGGTTAAGTAATCGTTCGACTAAATAATAGTCAACGCCACTATCACGCAAATAGGTCGAACCATACTTACGCAGATCATGAAGAGTAAATTTCCCCTTACTTGCTTTCATGATTCTCTGAGCCGCATAGCTAGAAGACCAACCGCTGCGTCCTTGCTTTACTGGAAATAGAAAACGGCTGCGGCAGTATCGCCGCTGTTGTCGTTTATAATCGCTTAACCACTTAAGTGAATGTGTTGATAGTGGCAGAATAAGTGCCGATCCAGTTTTAGTGTGTCCTTCAGGTATGCTCCAAGACTTATTCTTAGTATCAAAGTCCCTCCATCGCGCCATTACTGTTTCTGTATTACGTGTAAGAAAGCCTAGACAAAGCAGACACAAAAACCGGTCTGGTGGACTGAAATGTTGAAATTGTTTTATGACCTCGTTTAAAGGTAATCCAGCAAGCGCTGCTTTTTTAGGTTCAATCGAAGCTGGCAATAGCATGGTGAAAACCTATCGTTTAATGGCCTTAGCCAGGCTTTGTCAAAAAGCTGCGAAGAACAATTTGATATCTCAATGTCAGATAAATATGGGCGTAGCAGTTTTTCTACTCTGTGTGATTTGTTCTTTATCGTTCGAAACGAATTAAGTTTCTGCTGTGCGATGTTTGACTGATACCAGTCTAATAGCTCACCCACGCAACTAAATCGCTCAACGCTGCTTACTTTGTATCGTGTTGCGTGTTGCTCCACTAACCACTTTCTTGCCTGTTTACGTGCCTCTTGTAAGTTAACAATTGGATATTCACCTAATGCTTTACTCGTAGACACGCCACCTTCTGAATATAAGCAATGAAAGTAGCCAACTTTTCCGTGAAGCTTTGCTGGGCGAAATTGCAATTGGGGAACAATGATGTCTCGACAAATAAAACGCTCGTTACTTGCTTGTCGCAGTAAACTATCGGTAAACCTAATATGTTTCATATAGTTTCACTCGACTGCAGAGCAATAATATCGGTGTATTCAGACAACGAAACGTTATCAACAAAAGGGGGAAGCTCGATAACTCTATTTCTTCCTACACGGGTCAGCATGTCGCACGTCGCTCTTTCGCCATGATGTTCAATAAGGGTTCCTATAAGCGGGCCATATTGACGTTTACAATTGGCAACTCTAGTTGATATATCACTCACATACTCACGCATAAAACGCTCAGTAACAGAAATTACGCTGTGCTTCCCTAACAACTTCCGCAATGCTTTTGGAAATGCACTGTAAAAATAGTCTGCACGATTACGAATAGCTTCATCAGGTATTCGGTCGCGATCGTTTGAAACGAATCTGACTTCATGTCGCATCCAGGGTCTACAGTGTGTAAGCTTTAACTGTTTACCTTTTTCATAAAAGCGGCCTCGCTTATATGCGGTTGGGCCTCCGATATAACGGGTTCGACCCTCTACCTTGGTGCCTAAGTTTTCTTTTTTAGGGCGCTTACCACTCCTGGCATTAAAGCGGCCACGAGAATAGTCCTTATCAATTTTTTCAATTTGATACAGTCCATTTTCATCATCTAGCGCCAAATCTATACGCCGTATATTTACTGCTGGTTGAGCAACTAGCGCCTGCAACCATATATAATCTGGCTCGACCTTTTCGATACAGGCACATCCAAGACCAGTCAATTCAAGCAGTACCCTATTATATCGTTCGCTGTATTCTATTTTGCCTACAACATTTTGTGTTTGAGTTGTTGTAACGATTTTGTGGGCGCTGTCGTAACCTCGACTTCGATTACACAGCCTCTGACTAATTAGTAAATTGTATTTGCGCAACTGAAGCGCAATCATTTCAAAGTAAGGATTTGGTGCTTCAACATCATCTACCCTGAGTTTAAGGAAATCGATAAAGACAGTGGTTTGTTTGGGATTAAGCTTCCCGTAATTCTCAGCTACAGTTTCGCGCTCTACACCTTTATTCATGCGTTTCTACCTCAATTTTCTGTGTATTCAATGATCTGGTTATTATCGATATAGATCGATTGGCATTAATTGAGGTGCTAGTCACAAGCGTTCACCGGCTTATCTGCGTGATAAAACCTATGTGCATTGATAAACGCCTCGACATCTTCCGCACGATAGCGCACACAGCGACCTATTTTTACATAAGACAAAGAACTTGAGCCGTGGCAGCGCCATACTGCGAGCGTGTTTAGCGTAACGCCTAATTGTTCTGCTACTTCTTGAGGCGAAAGGAGTTTTGTTTGTGTTGTTGCTTTCATTTGGGCTCTCTTAGTTTGATTAAAATGCCCGTAGATTTAACAACGATAAAGAAGCGGTAAATAGTAGGAAGGGGTACCCCCCTTTATGAAAAAATAGGGGGGGGGATATACTCTAGGCCTCGATTTTATTGACCAAAACACCTAGGGGTATATTTTTAGTAAATTTTTGTTGTCGGTTTACCATTATTGATAAGTTTAAGAAGTTCTTCCCTTGCAGCACCTTCAATATCAGGATTTATGCCTTGAGCTTGTGCAGACTTTCGAAACGTTTCTGACGATAAGATAGTATCTGCCCTTTGCTTAAAGGTTCTTTTTGTCGAACCATCCGGCGTAAAGTTATTTACTTCATTGTTCAGAAGAATCGCGAGCTTCAGCGAATTACTCATTTCATCTTCGCTACTGCCTTTTATCCTATCTTCAACTTCTGAGGGAAAGTAACTCAGTAGCAGATTAAAGCTGTTATCAATAGCTGAAATTGCGTTTTTACACACCGAGTTATAATCATAGTTGGCAATATCTTGTTTATCACGCCCTTCGGCCTCTTTGTAGGTTGAATAGGAATGTTCAATAAAAGTCTTTTTTTCCATGATGTCGTTCATTACTTCATCAATGTTATCAAGTTCTGTATTAGATAATTCAGTCATTTAATCTTTTCGTTAGCGAGATGAGTTTAGGGTTTTAAACCCAGCGTATAAGTGGCTAGAACCGTAAGTCGAAACGTGAACCACGCCATTTATTCGCTAGATATCGGTTTGCCTAGTTAGAATGCTACGAACCTAGCGATCGCTCAACAAACTAGAAAAAATAAATTTGAATATTTATCTATCAACTTCGCTATAGTGATTGAAAGATACTTCGTGGTCACCATTTCGATACCTGTGGTGTTATGGGCGAAAGGCAAACTACTGTGCTTTAGGAGGGATAAAGGTGGAGAAAGTAAACCTTATTTTTGAATACTATAAAGAGCAAAGAGTTAGCGCACAGCGTTTCGATAGCCAAAGGACTGCTATCACTAATTTCATGATTCTAATATCGGGTGCATTGCTCGCATTCGTGATAAACAAGCCAAACTCACCATACGAAATACATGCAGCATTTTTTCTCATTGCTATGGGATTTTTTGGCTCTTTATTTATCAAAAAGCTTAATGAGCGCGCTGAATACAATTACTCGAGAGCAAGAGTATGCTTAGAGCAAATCGATGAAATAGTTAACTCTTCAGTTTTTGCTGACATTAAAGAAAAAGGATTATCAATGCATCGCAAGCAATATAGAGTCTTTATGAGATTTAAATTGCACCAAATATGGATTATCCCTCATATTTTTATTATGTTTCTTGGAGTAGGTTTGGTAATTCGAATGTCTTAGAGAACAGCATATTAAGTATTAACTGTGTTAGCTCAAAGTTAATTTACCTCTCTTATATCTAGCGGTATTGCGGCTAATTCCACGGGCGAGTTGACAGTCAGTACTAGACAAAGCTCGGCCGTTCAACGCCTGAGTGCGTATTTCGGTGAATCCGGTCGGTCGTTTCGGTTTTATCCGATCACTTTTTCTTCTTCTTTTTCGTCCTTGCCA
>OJFL01000043.1_pt1 | contig 63580 bp, 65 predicted proteins | sample 1594131 | NCBI WGS metagenome assembly OJFL01 (sample SAMN05416782, study PRJEB24817) | seawater metagenome | isolation source: Sea water | place: Canada:Atlantic | collected 2013-07 | reverse complement strand
ACCTGACTTTGAATTAACAGCAACTGATCTTTCAAAAAAATCATTGTCTGACTTTAATGGATTTACATTATTATTAAATATATTTCCTAGTGTAGATACTGGCACTTGCGCTGCTTCAGTAAGGTCTTTTAACCAATCTGCAGCAAGTATAGAAAACACAAAAGTATTATGTGTTTCTAGAGATTTACCTTTCGCACAACAAAGATTTTGTGGTGCAGAAGGAATAGAAAACGTAATAATGTTGTCCGATTTTGCTGATGGAAATTTTGGCAAAAATTATGGATTAGAAATTACAGATAGTGCATTCAAAAATTTAAATTCAAGAGCAGTAATCATTATAAATTCGGAGGGAAATATTAGTTATTCAGAACACGTTTCTGAAATAGCAAATGAACCAAATTATGAAAATGCTTTAGCAGCAATTTAAAATACACCTAAGAAGAACCCAAAAGATAATTTTATCTTTAAACACATAAGAAGTATAAAATTTTCACATCGTGGCATTTGGTTTCTAATTACGACAGAGAGTAGTATTAAAGCCAAGTTATTAATTATTTTATTAATTTCATTAACTGGGTTTTATTTTGACATAAACACTAATATTTGGCTTATACAAACCCATGCGATTGGTGTAGTTTTAGTTGCAGAATCATTAAATACAGGAATAGAAAAATTAACTAATTTTGTATATTCAGATTATCATAAAAAAATGGTTTTATAAAGGATGTATTTCCAGGCTCTTGAGGTGTAGCAGCTATAATTTCTTTAATTATTGCTGGAATCACATACATTCCAAAAATTGCATTACTTTTCTAAGTAAATACTTTATATTTACTTTTTAAATACTCTAATTTTTTATGGCAAAAAAGACGAAAAATGCTACAAAAACTAAATCTCCGAAATCAAATGCAATCATGAATATCTTTAAAAGTAGGCAGATTCAAACTGTAATCGGTTCTTTTTTGTTGTTCTTTTCTTTGTTTCTTTTAGTTGCATTTATTTCTTTTTTCTTCAGTTGGCAAGAAGACCATAGTATTATTGATGAATTTTCAAACAAAACAGTACAAGGAAAAAATTTATTAGGTAAAGTTGGAGCAAATCTGAGTTATTATTTTATTTATAAAGGTTTAGGTTTAGGGGCTTTTATTCTTCCTTATCTTTTATTTTTATCAGGTCTGTTTTGGTTATTTAAAACCAAATTATCAAAATTAATTATTTCCTATAATTGGGGGCTTTTATCCATGTTGTGGATTTCTATTGCATTAGGTTTCTTAAATAAGTCAGACACTCTTCTGGCCGGTGTAGTGGGATACGAATTAAATCAATACATCCAGTTATTTATCGGAAGAACTGGTTTAGGTATTAGTTTAATATTTTTGTTACTAACCTATATAATTATTAGATTTAAAATTACTCCTGAGGTAATCATAAACAAATTTAAAACAAACAAAGAAGAAAATATTGAGAATTATTCAACTCATATTCATGAAAATACAACAGAAGAACCTTCTGCTATAGTTGAAGAAAAGTCTGAATTTGAATTATCTGTTGAGAATTTAAAACCAACCATTGAAAATCATTCAGAAGCATTAACTTCATCTAATGAAATTACTTCAAAGACTAAAGAAACTATTTCTAAAATTGAAGAAAAAGAAGATGATCTTGTAGAAATTGATATCAAAGAAATTACGGAGGAGGAAAATGTTTCTGAAAATTTATCAAAAAAATTAGTAAAGGATTTTGGACAGTTCGATCCAACATTAGAATTAGGGAATTTTAAATTCCCTACTTTAAATTTATTAAAACAATATAATGAAAGTATATCCATAGATCCTGAAGAATTAGAACTTAACAAAAATAAAATTGTTGATACTTTAAAAAATTATAAAATAGGAATTGCTCAAATTAAAGCTACCGTTGGACCAACAATTACTTTATATGAGATTGTTCCTGAGGCTGGGATTAGGATTTCAAAAATAAAAAATTTAGAGGATGACATTGCCCTGTCATTATCAGCTCTTGGGATTAGAATTATTGCACCAATTCCAGGAAAAGGTACGATTGGTATTGAAGTTCCTAATAAAAAATCTACTATTGTTTCCATGTATTCTGTCATAGCTTCCAAAAAGTTTCAAGAATCAAACATGGAATTGCCTATTGCTCTAGGTAAAACTATTTCAAACGAAACTTTTGTAGTTGATTTGGCAAAAATGCCCCATCTATTAATGGCCGGTGCTACAGGGCAAGGAAAGTCTGTAGGTTTAAATGCTGTTCTTACCTCATTACTTTACAGAAAACATCCTGCAGAAGTTAAATTTGTATTGGTAGATCCTAAAAAAGTAGAATTAACTTTATTCAATAAAATTGAACGTCATTATTTAGCAAAATTACCCGACACAGATGAAGCAATAATAACAGATACTACCAAAGTAGTTCATACATTAAACTCTTTGTGCATAGAAATGGACAACCGTTATGACTTGCTTAAATCTGCAATGGTCAGAAATATAAAAGAATACAATACTAAATTTAAGGCTAGAAAATTAAATCCAAATGATGGACATCAATTTCTACCCTACATTGTTTTAGTAATCGATGAATTTGCAGATTTAATCATGACAGCTGGTAAAGAAGTAGAAACACCCATTGCTCGATTAGCTCAATTGGCGAGAGCAATTGGAATACATCTAATTGTTGCAACACAAAGACCTTCTGTAAATGTTATTACTGGGATAATCAAAGCAAATTTTCCTGCTAGAATAGCATTTAGAGTAACCTCAAAGATAGACTCAAGAACTATTTTAGATGCTGGTGGAGCCGATCAATTAATTGGTCGTGGAGATCTACTATACACTGCAGGAAACGAAATAGAAAGAATTCAATGTGCTTTTGTTGATACTCCAGAAGTTGAGAAAATAACCGATTTCATTGGTTCTCAAAGAGCATATCCAGATGCACACCTTTTACCGGAATATGTGGGTGAAGAAGGTGGCACAAGTCTTGATATAGATATTTCTGATAGAGATAAACTATTTAAAGATGCAGCAGAAATTATTGTTATTGCTCAACAAGGGTCTGCATCTTTATTGCAAAGAAAATTAAAACTTGGTTATAATAGAGCTGGTCGACTAATAGATCAACTAGAGGCTGCTGGTATCGTTGGAAATTTTGAAGGAAGTAAAGCTAGGCAAGTTTTAGTTCAAGATTTAGCTGCGTTAGAAAAATTATTAGAAAATGAAAAAAACGGATAAGATGAATAAAATTTGGTTTTTCGTTATAACACTCATTGTAAATACTTCAGCCTTTTCTCAACAGAAAGAGGAAGCTAGAATTTTATTAGATGATGTTTCAACAACAATGAAATCATACAACAATATGACCTTAGATTTCAGCACTTCACTCATAAATGAAGAAGCAGGAATTAATGAAAATGATGAACTACCTACTAAAGGTTCTATAATTCTTAAAGGAGAAAAATATAATTTAAAATATTTAGGAAATACCTTTATTTTTAATGGACTTAAATTATTTGTTATCAACTATGATGAAAAAGAAATCATGATTAATGATCAAGATTTTGAGGAAGATGATGGCGTAATTTATCCGTCAAAATTACTTACTTTTTACAAAGAAGGATACAATTACTCGATGGGTGTAATTAAAAATATTAAAGGACGGAAAATTCAATTCATTAATCTTACTCCTATTGACACGGAATCTGAAATTGTGAAAGTTAATTTGGGTATCGATATAAAAACTAGACACATATATAAATTAATACAATTTGGTGACAATGGCACAAAAACCATTTTAACTATAGATCAATTTAAAAGCAATCAAAACATCTCTAATGAACTGTTTCAGTTTGATCGAAATTCGTATGAAAAACTTGGTTATTTAATAGACTAGATGAAAATTTTAGATCGATATATTTTAAAATCATTTTTAGTTCCATTTTTTGCAACTTTTTTAATAATCCTATTTGTACTTGTCATGCAAGCACTTTGGATGGCTTTTGAGAGTATCGCTGGAAAAGGAATTGGGCTTTTTTTTATATTTAAATTTCTTTATTACACTGCTTTAGTTGTATCGTCTCAAGCATTACCAATAGCTGTCTTATTATCCTCTATAATGTCATTAGGGAAAATGTCTGAGAATTATGAGTTTGCAGCTGCTAAATCAGCTAGTATTTCATTAATGAGGTTAATGAGGCCATTAATTATATTGACATTATTTATTAGTGTATTGAATTTTTTGTCACTTAACTATGTGTTTCCTTATGCTACTTTAAAACAAAAAAACTTAACAAATAATATTAAGAAAAAAACACCTGCACTAGCATTAATTTCAGGAAGTTTTAATTCAGAAATACCCAATTATCAAATAAAATTTGATGAAAAATATGGTGAAGAAAAAAACTTACTCAGAAAGGTTTTAATCTATGACTTGTCATCAAAAAAAGGTAATAAGAAAATAATCACTGCTGAAAGAGGAAAGATTATTAGTGAAGAGGGAAGCAAATACATGACATTAGTTTTATTTGATGGTTTTTATCATGAAGAACATATTCCTAAAAGAAGGAATATTAATACGATGAAAAAAATGCCTGCATCAAATGCAACTTTTAAAGAGTATACATTCAATATTGATATTTCAAAGTTTACAGATGATGATCTAGATGACGAAAAATATACTAAAAGTTATAACATGTTAAGTTTAGGGCAATTAAAAGATACTATTCCTGCAATGAAATTATCCTATGATGAGTATTTAACATCTAAATCTAAAAGTATTTATATTAAAATAAATGCGAAAGAACTCTATAAACAAGATGATTCAATAAGTTTAATTAAATTTAAACCCGAGGTTTTAAATAACTTTAATTTGAGTGGAAAGATTAGTGTTTTGAATGCAGCCATCAACAATGTGAAAAATTCAAATAAAAATATTAAAACAGACAAGAAATCTATTCAATGGAAAAGAAAAATCTTAAACCTTTATGATATAGAATTTCATAACAGAATAGCCATTTCTCTCTCTTGTCTAATCTTGTTTTTTATCGGTGCTCCACTTGGTTCTATTATAAGAAAAGGAGGTTTTGGTTTACCCATGATCCTAGCTATAATTATTTATGTTATCTATTTTTTTGTAAATACATTTGGTAGAAACTTAGCCGAAGAAAGTTCTCTTTCTGCTTTTGTAGGTTCTTGGGTTTCTAGTATAATTATGATTCCTTTTGCTTATTTCCTAACAAGAAGAGCATCAAAAGGAATGGGATTATTTAATATTGATGTATTTTTACATCCAATAACTAAATTCATAAAAAAGGCAAAACCTTCTGAATAAATTAACAAATGAATACAACAAATATCAGCTCCAAAAAAATAGAATTGAATACTATTGAAGATGCTATTCAAGATATTAAAAACGGAAAAATAATCATTGTAGTAGACGATGAAAATAGAGAAAATGAAGGTGATTTTATGGCCGCTGCAGAGATGGTAACTCCAGATATGATTAATTTTATGGCCACTCATGGACGGGGTTTAATTTGTGCCCCCTTAACTGAATTACGGTGTAAAGAATTAGAGTTAGGAATGATGGTTTCTAACAATACTGATCCTATGGAAACTGCATTTACTGTATCTGTTGATTTGCGAGGTAAAGGAGTAACTACAGGTATATCTGCTTCAGATAGGTCCGCAACTGTAAAAGCATTAATTGATAACAATACAAAATCTTTTGACTTAGCAAGACCTGGGCATATATTTCCATTAAAAGCAAAAGAAGGTGGTGTATTAAGAAGAACTGGTCATACCGAAGCTGCCATAGATTTTGCTCGTTTAGCAAATCTAAAGCCTGCGGGATTAATTGTTGAAATAATGAATGAAGATGGTAGTATGGCTCGTCTACCTCAATTAATTGGTGTTGCAAAAAAATTTGATATAAAAATTGTCTCTATTGAAGACTTGGTTGCCTACAGAATGGAACATGATTCATTAATTGAAAAAAAAGAGGATTATACTATTAAAACTAGATTTGGCGATTTTCGGTTAAGAGCTTACCAGCAGACAACAAACAATCAGATTCATATTGCACTAACCAAGGGAGTGTGGGATGCTGATGAAGAAGTGTTAACAAGAGTTAACTCAACCTTAATTAATAACGATATTTTAGGAACTCTAACCAATAATGCTGATAAGAAACTTGATCAAATGTTTCAAACCATTAATGAAAGTGGTAAGGGCGCTATATTGTTTATAAATCAGCAAAATCAATCTCAAAACTTATTGAATCGTTTACATGTTCTAAAGGAAAACCAAGCTAACGGTATTATGAAAGCACCAATGATGGCCATGGACAATAAAGATTTTGGAATTGGAGCACAGATTTTACATGATCTTAATATTAGTAAAATTAAGCTAATGACCAATACAAAACAGACCAAGCGAGTTGGAATGATTGGATATGGTCTTGAAATTATAGATTACGTATCTTATTAAAAACAATTATTATAAAATTGAATTTACTGGGATATCTATTGGATTTTTATCCTTTTCAAACCATTTACCAGAAAAACTACCTTTTAAAGTTATTACCTTATCATCTACTTCCAACCAACTTCCTTCGCGTAAGCCTAAGACTGGTGTTTGGTTAAAAAAATGATATTCTTTAATTCTTGTCTCTCTAGTTTCTCCCATGTGTTTGGAGTCTTTAATTGGTTCTATATAGTGAGCATTGATATTAAAGGGAATAATTCCAAGCGTTAGAAAGCTAGGAGGATATACGATAGGCATGTCATTTGTGTTCATCATGGAAATACCGCAAATATTACTTCCTGCACTAGTCCCCAAATAAGGAGTTCCATTATTTAAAACCTCAGAAAGAATTGAAAAAAGATTCTGTTTATACAATTGATTTACTAATTCAAAAGTGTTACCTCCACCAGTAAAAATAGCCTCTGCTTTTTTCAGGGCTTCTATGGGAGATTCAAACTCATGGATTCCAGTTACATGAATTCCAATGGTATTAAAGAAAAGAACAACTCTTGAAGTATATTCATCATAAGAAATTCCACTTGGCCTAGCATAGGGGATAAAAACTAGCGAAGACACACCCTCAAAAAAAGAAATTAATGTAGGTGATAAATATTCTAAAAAATCACTACCATGAATTGTTGATGAGCTTGCGATAAGAAGTTTCTTCATAATTTCAAAAATACATAATGCATTTGTTAATTAACAAAAAATTATTGGATTCTGTATGGAAATTTAGACTTTGAATATTTACCTTGTATAAATAATTAATAAAAAGTGAAAAAAAAATTAATTTTAATCATATTATTGACCTGTTCATCTCAACTATTCGCTCAGAAAAGTAATATATTTCTGCAAGGAATGGTAAGAGATTCATTAAACTTAATTAAAGATGTACACGTTATAAATCTAAATACGTTAAAGGGAACATATTCTAATGATTATGGACAATATCGGATTACAGTTTCCTTAGGAGACACCTTAGAATTTACTTCTGTACAATTTGAAACAATCAAAAAGATTATTACTGATAGAATATTTTTCAGTAAAAAATTAAAGCTTATTTTAAAGAACAAGAACTATGTTTTAAATGAAGTTATAGTAAAAAAGCATGATTTAATTGGTGATTTAAGAATAGATCGAAAAAAAGTTCCTAAGGACACTATAGCCTTAAAAGGTAGAAAATTAAGCAATATTATTGAAAATATCTCTAGAGAATCACAAAAAGGTATTTTAAATAAACCGAGTATAAAACACAGTAAACTTGCAGAAATAAGTATGAGAAATACAGATCCCTCAAGATCTTTTAATGGAGCTAATTTGATGGGTATTGTTAATGGTATCTTTAGCTTAATTCCAAAAAAAAAGATGAAGAAATTATCCACAAAAGAATCAAATGAGCTTTTAAAAAATAAATTATTAACTGATTTTGGAAATAGTTTTTTTGAAGAACTGAACATTGATAACAATCAAATTATACCATTTTTAGAGTACTGTTCTCAATTTAACATTGAAGAATTATATAAAGAAAACAAAAGACTTGATCTCATTAAATTATTAGAAGATGAAAGCCTTAAATTTTTAATTGTATTAAAACAAAAGTAGTTTACCATAAAAAATTAAATTGTACTTTTATAGTGTAACAAATCTACCTGACTTGAAGACTAAATTATCTCTAATTATTTTAATTATTTATAGTACTACCCTACTAGCCCAAAAAGATAAATTTTGGCTCTATGGAAAACTTAAAGATTCTAGCAGTGTTGTTAAAAATGCGAATATTGTTAATTTAAAAACGAATATAGGAACTTTTTCAAATGATTTTGGAGACTACAAAATTATTGTTTCTATTGGAGATACTTTACAGTATTCCTCTGTGCAACACAAAACAATATATCGTATAATTAATAATTTTGTATACAGATCTGAAGTTTTAGATGTTTTTATGATAAGCTCTACATATGAATTAGATGAAGTAGTGCTCAGAAGAAATGACTTGGATGGTTTTTTATCACTTGACTTAAAAAAAACTCCAGAGGATAGAAGAGCTGAGGCATTAAAAAAAACTATGAATTTTTCAGGAGTAAATATGAATATCATCTACAATGGTGATTATATAGATCAAAGAGTAAGGCCGCCTATGAATAATGTTGATCCTATAGCTATGTTTGCGGGAGCTGGTGGTGGAGTATCAATCCCTTTCAAATATTCAGAAAAGCTTTGGGCATTAAGAAGAGATATCAATTTTAGAGAAAAATTTCCTAAAATGTTATTAAGCGAATTTGGAGAAACTTTTTTTGAAAATGACCTTAAAATTCCCACAGGAAAATATTACAGTTTTTTAGAATATTGTAACCCACTAGGAATAGAAAATTTATTTAAAGAAAATAGAAAAATAGAATTGATTAACCTGCTGAAAAAAGAGAGTATTACTTATTTACTTCTCATAAATGAAAAAGAAGATTAAGTTTAATATCATTATTTTATTTTGTTAATGAAAAAAATTACGAGCATATTTTTACTATTTACATTAGCTTTTACCTCTCATAAATATTACTTAAGCTTAACACAAATAGAATACAATAAGAATCAAGATAGTTTAGAGATTATCATTAATGTATTCATGGATGACATTGAATTAGCGATCAACAAAGAGTATGATGTCGACTTAAGACTTACTACAAAAAAAGAATTAGAAGATGTTAATTCTTATTTCCAGAAATATCTGAGAGAAAATTTAAGGTTTTCAATAAATAATGAACTTGCTGATTACACCTTTATTGGGAAAGAATATGAAGGAGATTTAGTCTATTTTTACTTGGAAGTAAAAGTTAAGGACAGACCGATATCGCTGGAAGTATTTAACACAATCCTTACTACCTATTTTGATCAACAACAAAATATTGTAAAGTTTAAAAATGGTTCTGAAAGACAGAGTAAAATTTTATCAAAAAATACTAATAAAGCTTTGTTAAATTTTTAACAAATACTTTAATTTATTTACTCTAGTTTATTAATTTCAACAAAATTTAAAAAATAAAATCACATGAAAAAAATAGTATCTCTAGCTTTCAGCTTTTTATTTGTTATGTCGGTTACAATTGCTCAAAATTCAGATAAAAAACAAATCAAAGGGCACACTGACCAAAATAAGTTTAGGCAACTCAAAGATGTATTACCGACACCTAATAACAGAAGAACTGCTTCAGGAGCTCCTGGTTATGAGTATACTCAACAAAAAGTCGATTATAAAATGAATATTGTTTTAGATGAGAAAACAAATAGAATTTTCGGTGACGAATCTATTACTTACAAAAATAATTCTAAAGATTATTTAGAGTATTTATGGGTTCAATTAGATCAAAATATGAGATCACCAGACTCTAAAACACCATTAGCTAACTCAGAAAAATTAGGAAATAATCCTTACAATGGACCAAAAGAATTTACAAAAAATAATATTTTAAAACCTGCAGATTTTGGATTCAAAATTGAAGAAGTGAAAAATATAAATGGGAATGAGCTTTCTTACACTGTAAATAGGACTATGATGAGAATTAATTTACCTCAACCCCTTACACCTGGTGGAACTTTTCATTTTAATATTAAATGGAATTATTTAATTAATAATTCAGTTACAGACGGAGGAAGATCTGGATTTGAATTATTTGAAGATGGAAATAAAAATTATACTATTGCTCAATTTTTTCCAAGATTAGCTGTTTATGATAATGTGGAAGGTTGGCAAAATATGCAATTCTGGGGAAGAAGTGAATGGGCATTAGAATTTGGAGATTATGATGTAAAAATAACAGTTCCAGCAGATCATATTCTTGATGCAACAGGTGAATTATTAAATGAGAAGAAAGTTCTAACAAAAGAACAATTAAAACGATTTGATAAAGCTAGAACATCATTCAAAGATCCAGTTTTTATTGTAACTCAAGATGAAGCTGAATTGGCTGAAAAAGAAAGGTCTAAAAAAACTAAGACATGGCATTTTAATGCCAAAAATGTTCGTGATTTTGCATTTGCTTCTTCAAGAAAATATATTTGGGATGCTATGGCTGTTAACATAAATGGTAAAACTGTAATGGCTGTTTCATTGTATCCAAAAGAAGGTAATCCACTTTGGGAAGAACACTCTACCAGAGTCGTAGCTAATACCCTTGAGGAATACTCAAAAATGACTTTTGATTACCCGTATAGTAAAGCCATCTCTGTTCATGCAGATAGACAAGGTATGGAATACCCTATGATTTGTTTTAATTATGGACGCCCTAATGCAGATGGTACATACTCTGAAAGAACTAAGAGAGGAATGATTGGTGTTATTACCCATGAAGTAGGTCATAATTTTTTTCCGATGATTGTTAATTCTGATGAACGCCAATGGACTTGGATGGATGAGGGTATTAATTCATTTGTTGAAATATTAGCTGAATTAGATTATGATCCAAATTTTTATACCGGCAATCTCCCCAAAGATATCGTTGGTTACATGAGTATAAATCAAAATAACCTCTCACCAATAATGTCACAGGGTGATTATGTTAAGAATTTTGGACCAAACGCCTACACCAAACCCGCTGCAGGACTTTATATGTTGAGACAAACAATTATGGGCCCAGAGTTATTTGATTATGCATTTAGAACATACGCCAAAAGATGGATGTTTAAACATCCAAGCCCAGCTGATTTTTTTAGAACTATGGAGGATGCATCTGCAATGGATTTAGATTGGTTCTGGAGAGGTTGGTTTTATACTACAGACTACAATGATATAGCTTTAAAAGAAGTTAAAAAGTTCTACTTGACTGATCAACCTACAGAAGAAGCTAAAAAAATGGCAAAAAGATATAGTATGGATCTAGCCGATAATGAAGGAAAACTTGTGTATTTTAAAGAAGAACAAAAGGGCGAAGTAAACACTAGTCTAATTGCATCAGAAATACCTTTAATTAAAGACCATATAGCTTCAATGTCAGATAATGAAAAATCGTTGATTAAAGAAATTCCAAATTACTTTTACGAGGTAACTTTTGAAAAACCAGGGGGCTTGGTGATGCCAATTATAGTAGAGTTGGAATATAAAGACGGAACGAAAGAACGCTATAATTTTCCAGCTCAAATATGGAGATATAACGATAAAATGGTTTCAAAAGTCTTTAAAACTGTAAAAGAAATAAAAAAAATCACAATAGATCCTGATTTGGAAACCGCGGATATAGATACCTCAAATAATAGTTGGCCAAAGAAAGATAATTCTAAGTTTGATAAATTTAGAAAAAAATTAAAAGGATAGATCTCATTAATATTAAAAAACATTAATAAATTTTTAAATATGAATAAATTAACAACTCTTATACTTTCATTATTGTTTGTATTTCCTACGATACAAGCTCAAGAAAGAATATCAAAAACACAAGAAGGTCATATAAATCAAAATAAGTTTAGACAACTTAAAGATGTATTAGCAACACCAAATAGCCAACGAACAGCCTCTGGTGCTCCTGGTATAAATTATAGCCAACAGAAAGTAGATTATGCTATGAATATTGTACTTGATGATGACAACCAAAAAATTACTGGTAACGAAACCATTACCTATCATAATAATTCTGATGATACATTAAAATACTTATGGGTACAATTAGATCAAAATGTTAGAGCTAAAGATTCTAAAACTCCTGATATTACCCCTAGTAGTAAAATTCCTGAAAAATTAAACAAACGTTGGTACAATGCAATGTTTAGTGAGCCTTTTGATGGAGGATTCAATATTATGAGTGTAAAAAATATTGATGGCAGTGATTTATCACACACTATAAATCAAACTATGATGCGTATTAATCTAGAAAAACCCTTAGCATCTGGAGAGAGATTCGAATTTAAAATATCTTGGTGGTACAACATAAATAATCATAGAGTAAATAGAGGAAGATCAGGCTATGAACATTTTCCTGAGGATGGAAATAATAATTATGTTATCGCTCAGTTTTACCCAAGATTATGTGTATACGATAATGTAGAAGGTTGGCAAAACGATCAATTCTGGGGCCGAAGTGAATTTGCTTTAGAATTTGGTGATTTTACTGTAGATATTACAGTTCCATCAGACCACGTAATGCAAGCTACTGGTATTCTTCAGAATGAGAAAGAAGTACTATCAAAAAAACAACAAAAACGTCTTCAAGAGGCTAAAAACACATATAACAAACCTGTTTTAATTCACACACAGGAAGAAGCTATTAGTGCGGAAAAGAAACGATCACAAAAAACCAAAACCTGGAAATATTATGCTGAAAATGTTCGTGACTATGCTTTTGCAACCTCCAGAAAGTTTATATGGGATGGTATGGCTGTTGATATAAACGGACGATCAGTAATGGCTTATTCACTGTATTCAAAAGAAGCCAATCCTTTATATGGAGACCACTCTACCCTAGCAACTGCTCAAACTTTAAAAACCTATTCAAAATACACTTTTGATTACCCTTATCACAAAGCTGTCTCTGTTGATGGCCAAATGGGAATGGAATACCCACAAATGGCCTTTAATCCAGGAAGACCTGATTTACCTGACGGTAGTTATTCAGACCGAATGAAATACTTAATGATTAAAGTAACTATTCATGAAGTTGGTCATAATTTCTTTCCTATGATTGTAAACTCGGACGAACGTCAATGGACATGGATGGATGAGGGATTAAATTCATATGTTGAAATGTTGGCTGAATTAGATTATGATCCAAATTTTCCACTAAGAAGGGGGTTGCCTAAAAACATCGTGTCTTACATGGATGGTAATCAATCTAAAATTGCACCTATCATGTCTAAGGGAGATAATGTATATAGCTTTGGTAACAATGCCTATGGTAAACCAGCTACAGCACTTTGGATACTTCGTGAAACCATCATGGGACCTGAATTATTTGACCATGCGTTTAGAACCTATTCACAAAGATGGATGTTCAAGCATCCTACTCCTGCAGATTTCTTTAGATCTATGGAAGACGCCTCTGCGATGGACTTAGATTGGTTTTGGAGAGGGTGGTTTTATACTACGGATGTAACTGATATAGGAATTAAAGGTGTTAAAAAGTTCTTTAAACAAGATACTGATAAAGAAGTAAATTTCATTGAAGATACATCAGAGGGATTAACTTTTTCATCAGAAAATGTAAAAAAAGCAGATTCAAACTTTTTTTATGAAATTACATTCAACAAGCCTGGTGGATTAGTAATGCCAATTATTGCAGAGTATACTTACAAAGATGGTACAAAAGAAAGAAAAGTATATCCAGCTCAAATATGGAGATACAATGACAAAGAGATTACTAAGGTAGTAAAGTCAGATAAAGAAATTATGAGTATCATCATAGATCCTGATTTAGAAACTGCAGATGTAGATACCTCTAACAATAGTTTTCCGATACAAAAAGAATCTAAGTTTAATAAATTTAAAAATAAAATTAAAGGGTAATATAATCTTGCTCTATAACAACAAAAAACCACGATTTACATCGTGGTTTTTTTTATTCTTTTTAAGAAAATATATATAATTATAAAGTAGTTTTAGGGCTTCGTAATACTAACCATAGGCCTATTAGAATCAATGGAATGCTTAAAACTTGACCAGTATTTAAACTAAAGATCCAATCTTCTCTCCCGTCTACTTGAGCTTCTTTAAAAAATTCAATAAAAAATCTAGCAGACCATAAACCTATCATAAACAGACCAAATAAAAACCCTGTCTTTTCCTTTTTATCAGTTTTCCAATAAAATTTCCATAAAATAAAAAACAAAAACAAATAACACAATGCTTCATAAAGTTGTGTAGGATGTCTAGGTAACATTTCAGCATCTGAGTTTTTAAAGATAACACCTAAATTAGACCCTGTTGGTTTTCCATAAATTTCTGAATTAAAGAAATTTCCAATTCTAACAAAAGCTGCACCTAAAGCACAAACAATTGACATTCTATCCAAAATAAAAAGTAGCGATTTGTTTAGGTGTTTTCTACTATACCAATACATTGATAAAATAATAGCTATAGCTGCACCATGACTAGCAAAACCTGTATATCCGGTAAATTTCCATCCTTCTATTAAACCAAATATAGCTGTCTCTCCTGCTGCTCGTTTAATGGGCAAAATAATTTCAAGAAGATTATTTTTATAATAATCCCAAGAGTAAAAAAATACCTCACCAAATCTCATTCCTACTAGCATAGCTATGAAAGTATACATGAAAAGTGTATCTAGTTTTTCTAAATTTATTTTCTCCTCTATATAAATTTTCTTCATTAAACGAAGCCCCATAATAAAGGCTGCAACAAACATTAGACTATACCAACGTATAGTAAAAAAACCTAAATCTATTCCTAAAGAAGGATCCCAAGTAATTGATAAAAAATTCATATTTAATTTTATTTATTTATTTTTAAAAAATTTTAGAAATCATTATTTATTATTTTTTTGGAACGGGATCATAACCGCTCCCCCCCCATGGATGACAACTAAAGATACGCTTTAAGGATAGCCAAAAGCCAACTAATAGACCTCTTTTTTTAAGGGCTTCAATTGTATATTGTGAACAACTAGGCTCATATCTACAAGTAGAGGGTGTATACGGTGAAATAGCAAGTTGATAAAATCTGACTAATAACACAAATGGATAAATAAATATACTTCTTAATTTCAAAGATTAGCTTTTTTTGTTTTTTTATAATTACTTAAGTCAACTTATTGAATAGGTTGTTCCCTCTCTCCCATCTTTAAGTTGAATTCCAATAGCTAATAATTCGTCTCTAATTTGATCAGATAAGTCCCAATCTTTATTTTCTCTAGCTTCTTTTCTTAACTTTATTAATAATGATACTACCCCGTCAATTTTCTCTGAAGCTTGATCTTTTACATCATTAAGTAAACCAAGGACGTCAAAAACGAAAGCATTCATTGTAGTAACGAAATCCACAAGATCATTTGAAGTAATTGATGCTTTCCCTTCTTTAATCTGATTGATGAACTTAACTCCTTCAAAAATATGAGATATTAGTACAGGCGTATTAAAATCATCATTCATAGCAGCATAACACTTTTGTTTCCATTGATGAATATTTACTGAAGAGGATTTTTGTGAAGACAAACTTGCTAGACTAGTTATAGCCTCCATCAATTTTAAATATCCTTTTTCTGAAGCCTCTAAAGCATCACTAGAAAAATCCAAAATACTTCTATAATTAGCTTGCATATTAAAAAAACGAACAACACTTGACGAAAATGCTTTACTTAAAATCTTATTTTCTCCTGTTAAAATTTCATCTGGCAATATATAGTTACCAGTGGATTTTGCCATCTTTTGACCATTTAATAATAGCATGTTAGTGTGCATCCAATAATTAACTGGATCATGACCAGAACAGGTTTTAGATTGTGCAATTTCACATTCATGATGTGGAAATTTTAAATCTAGCCCACCACCATGAATGTCAAACTTATCGCCTAAATATTTAGAACTCATGACAGAACATTCTAAATGCCATCCAGGGAAACCTTCTGACCAAGGAGAAGGCCATCGCATAATGTGACGATCATCAGCTTTTTTCCACAATGCAAAATCTTGTGGATTTCTTTTGTCAGATTGACCATCTAATACTCTAGTATTGTGAATTGCATCCTCTATCTTTCTTCCTGATAAAATACCGTAATGATTGCTTTTATTGTAAGCTATTACATCAAAATATACTGAACCGTTAACTTCATATCCTAATCCCTTATCTATGATGTCTTTTATCATTTCTATTTGTTCTACAATATGACCAGTGGCAGTAGGCTCTATGCTTGGAGGAAGAAAGTTATATTTTTTTAAAATATTATGAAAATCAACAGTGTAACGTTGAACAACTTCCATAGGTTCAATTTCTTCTAGACGTGCTTTTTTTGAAATTCTATCCTCACCTTCATCTGCATCATTCTCTAAATGACCAGCATCGGTAATATTTCTAACATATCTTACTTTATAACCTAAGTGTAAAAAGTAACGAAAAGCAACGTCGAAAAACATAAAAGTCCTTAAGTTTCCTAGATGTGCATTACTGTAAACTGTTGGCCCACAGACATACATACCTATATGTCCATCGTGAACAGGTTTAAAAGCTTCTTTAGTTTTAGAAAGCGAATTGTATATTTTTAATTGATTCTCTTTATAGAGTTTCATGTAAGGTATAATTTAAGGGTTAAAGATAGGCACTTTATAAATAATATAGAAATTCATGTAATCAAGAAATTAGGATGTAATTTGTTTTTTTATTTAAAAGTGTATTGTTTTAATTAAAATAAAAGTTGCTTTTTTAAAAAGATGTCTTTTGCATCAATTTTATTTATAAATTTACTTTTTAAAATTATGTCATCTATTATGACTAAAAAACAATCTTCTAAATCACTTCAAAAAGAGGGGAACTCTAATTTGAAAACTACCAGTATAACTTCAGCAAACATCATTAAATCAAACAGAAGTAAGAGTCCATCAATAAAAAAATTTGTTAAAGAAATTTTAGCAGGAAACGTTAGTTATCTCAGCAGAGCCATTACTTTAATAGAAAGTACTAATAAAAAACATCAAAAAAAAGCAAATATTATATTAGAACAATGTCTCCCTTTCGCAAATAAATCTGTAAGAATCGGAATAACTGGGGTTCCTGGTGTTGGAAAAAGTACATTTATAGAGGTATTAGGAAAGCATTTAACAAGTAATCATAAAAAAGTAGCTGTATTAGCTATTGACCCAAGTAGTTCAGTAAATAAAGGAAGTATTTTAGGTGATAAAACTAGAATGGAAGAATTGGTTAATGATAAAAATGCCTACATAAGACCTTCTCCATCTGGATCTTCTTTAGGAGGTGTTGCTCGAAAGACGAGAGAAAGTATTATTCTGTGCGAAGCTGCTGGTTTTGACACCATTATTATTGAAACAGTGGGTGTTGGACAAAGTGAAACCATGGTTCATTCTATGGTTGACTTTTTTTTACTATTAAAGATTGCTGGTGCTGGAGACGAGTTACAAGGGATAAAAAGAGGCATAATTGAAATGGCAGACGCTATTGTTATAAATAAATCTGACGGGGAGAATATAAAAAATACGAATATTGCAAAAATAGAGTTTAGTCGAGCACTACATTTATACCCTCCCAAGGAAAGTGGATGGCAGCCTAAGGTACTGACTGCTAGTTCTCTGAAAAAAACAGGAATTGACGCAATATCTAAAATGATTGAAAAATATATTGCTTTAGTAAAGGAGTCCGAATTTTTTAGTACCAAAAGAAATAATCAGAATACATTTTGGTTACAATCTACAATTGAACAGAACTTACATGATTCTTTTTTCAAAAATAAAATCATCTCTATAGCCTTACAACAAGAAATTGAGCTATTAAAAAATGGTAAAACAACTCCTTTTATCTCTGCAAAGAAATTATTAAAATCTTACAATGAATAAACTTAAGCTCTATAAATTTTTATTACCAATTTCAATTTTATTACTTTTTATCTTAAATGTAGTTCAGGGAGGTACCACCGAATTATTACCAGATGAAGCCTATTATTGGGTCTATAGCCAATATTTAGATTGGGGTTTTTTTGATCACCCTCCGCTAGTAGCTGTTTGGATAGTACTCAGTGATTTTTTATTTACCAATGAACTTAGTGTTCGATTCTTTTCATCAATATCCTTTAGCTTACTTATATATTTGGTTTGGATCACAATAGATCATCCCTCAAAAAATAAATATACTTGGTTATTTTTATTACTTATTTTTTCTACAGCCTTGTTAAACGTTTATGGTTTTATCACTACTCCAGACACCCCTTTATTATTCTTTTTTGCTTTATTTCTTTGGTCTTACAAAGAATATTTAATAAAAAAGAGTGTGGTGAGTTATCTAATACTGTGTGTCGCAATTACTGGTATGATGTATAGTAAATACCAAGGAATTTTAATTATATTTTTTGTAGTATTATCTAATTGGAAATTACTGAAGGATTACAAGCTTTGGTTAGTTTGTTTGTGTGCTCTTGCATTTTATATACCTCATATTCATTGGCAATATATAAATGATTTTCCCTCTGTTAGATATCATTTGTATGAGAGAGCTTCTGTAGCTACCTATAAGTTAGAATATACACTCATGCATTTTGTAAATGCTATTGCAATCCTAGGTTTTACATTCATAGTCATATACAAAGCATTTTTTAAAGGAATTAAGGAGAAGAATCTTTTTCACAAAAGCTTAAATTATATTATTTCAGGCTTTTTCATTTTCTTTTTAATTGCTTCTTTTAGAGGCCATGTGCAAGCTCAATGGATAGCTCCTATTATGTTGCCATTAATTTATATTACATTTAATTACCTGATTGAAAATAAACAACAATTAAAACTTTTCAATTACTTAGCAATTGCCAATATAAGTATTATTTTATTTGTTAGAATTATTATAGCAAATGAAGGAATTCTTCCTGTTAAATTAGACTTTCATGGAAATGAGCAATGGACATTAAAAGTTAAAGAACTTACTAAAAAATCCGATAAGCTATTCATCAATAGCTTCCAAAATGCTTCAATTTATTGGTTTTATACTAAAGAAAAGACACATTATCAGAAGAATTACTTAGGACGAAAAAATCAATATGGTTTTATACCAGGCAACGATGATTATACATCAGACTCAATCGCCTATATTACCAGAATATCTAAAGAATACTCAGCAATCAAAATGAAAAGCTCAGGTAAAGACTCCATTTTTATTTCCTTTATAAAAGATTATAAATCTCTCTTTGATATTGAAATAGACTTTGTTTATTCAGCAAATATTTTGTTCAATACTTCCATGAAAAAATCGTATGATGTTGTAATAAAAAACCCTTATAAGTTTAATGTTAACCTAAATGATCTTGAAATTCGAGTTACTTTTCAAAATAAAAAAGGAAATGAAAAATATAGCATCCCTACAAAAATAAATACTTCATTAATAAAAGCGTCTAGTGAGGGAATTATTTCTTTAGAGTTAGATGGTTCTTTAATTTATGATATCAATGAATTCCCTATAGTTGGTATTGGAATGAGAACTTCAGATAAGATGGATTTGGTGAAAGTAAGTTCACTTAATAGATTCGAAATAGAGGATTAACTTTTTTACTGTTAATTACTTTATAGAAACAGTAAATAAATTTTTTGTTTAGCTAAATCTTGATGTTAACCGAAGTTTTTTCTGTAATCTGTAAAATAAATAACCGAAAAATAACCCAGTTAAATAACCAGTTAAAACATCTCCTGGATAATGAACTCCTAAATAAATTCTACTGTATCCAAAAGAAAGAGGAAACAATAAGAGCAACGGCATGTATTTGTAATGATTTTTGAGAAGTAAAATAACAAATATTGAAAATGTAGTTGATAACGATGCGTGTCCAGAATAAAAACTAAAACCTCTAGGCTTGTAGATAAATTGTCTTAGCTGTTCTCTAACCCCTTCAGTATTACAGGGGCGTAATCGTTGAAAAGTATGTTTCATGAAATTTGTAAACTGATCAGAAAATGTAACTAAAACTACTAAAAACAAAATCATTAGAATACCATTTTTCCATCCAAACTTTTTAAAGATTAATACCAGTAAAAAAGCAAACAATGGAGACCAGTGAAATTGATTAGTTAATGCTAACCAAAATCCGTCCCATTGTTCGCTTCCTAAGTTGTTAAGGAATATGAGTAATTCCGTATCTATTTGTAATAATCTATCTGTCAAATTACTTTCCTACTTTTAGTAATTCTAACTCAAATATTAGATCAGCTTTTTTTGGAAAAGGTCCACCCCCTTCTTCACCATAACCTAAATAGTATGGAATAAATAATCTAGCTTTACCTCCAACTCTCATATTCATGATTGCTTCTTTAACTCCAGGTATCAAGGGTCTTTTGTCTAAAGTGAATTTAAAAGGAGTTCCTTCTTTCGTAGATTGAATTAACTTTCCATCAGCTAAATACATGGTGTAATTCATAGTAGCTTCTACGGAGGAATTAAATCTTTTTCCAGTACCTCTCTTAAGGGTTAAGATTTGTAAACCTGAATCTTGTTTTTTTGCTTTTTTTACATTCATTTTTTCATAAAACAATTTCTGATCTGAAGTAAATTTCTCTAATCTAGCTTTTTCAGATTTCTCTAATTCTGCTAGGCGCTCTGTTTCTTTTTCCGCACTTTTTGCAATTCCTTCCTCAAAAACTTTTACAGCATCAAATGTTTTTGCAACATCACCTTTTTTTACAATAGTAATTTTTTCAATGATATCAGAATTGGCTATAGAGTCAAGTACATTTAGGTCACTAACAACTTTACCAAAAACAGAGTGACACCCTACTCTTGGATTGCTACAATCCTTTAATTGATTATCATTGTTATATGCATCTAACCATGGTGTTGGCTTATATGTAATAAAAAACTGGCTACCATTGGTGTTAAACCCTGAATTTGCCATTGATAATATCCCTTTACTACTATGTCTCAATTTAGAATCAAATTCATCATAAAATTTATATCCCGGACCACCTTGTCCATTTCCCATAGGATCTCCACCTTGAATCATAAAATCTTTAATAACACGATGAAATGTTAATCCATCATAAAACTTTTTACCTTTTAATGTGTCAGAAACTTTTGGGTTTGTACCCTCAGCTAATGTTATAAAATTTGCAACTGTTAACGGAACTTCCTCAGGATATAACTGAACTATTATTTTACCCTTATTCGTCTCAATATTAGCATAAATCCCATCTTCAAAGTTGTTGTACTCGTCTTTACATGAAGTAAAAATTAGAGTAAATAATACTAAGATTTGTAAACTTCTTTTTTTCATTTTCTTATTTATTTGATGTTAATTAATGTTACTCTACTTATCAAGGAAGTATTAATTCCAATTTTATTACCATCTCCAATAACTCCGTAAGCATTGAAAGATGGGATGATAAACTTGATACTTTCTCCTTCTTTCATTAGTTTTATTCCATGCTGTAATCCTGGAATAAAATCTTCTTTGTCTACAATATATTCTTTGACTCCTATGAAATCTTTTGAATATATAATTTGATCAGTTAAATCTAAAATATCATATGTTAATAAAACAACATCTTCTTTAGATGGAGTTATAGTGTCCTTCTGGTTTTTCTGAACATAATAATACCAAAATCCATAGGAAGAACGAATATAATCATGTAGACTATCTTTTATGATATAATTTTTAATTTTTATTTCTTCTATAGTATTAATTTTTTTTAGAAGTGCTGTGGTAGATTCCATTAAACGACTACTACTGGCAGATATAGGTCTTCTTGCCTCTTGTTTCGAACAAGAAATTACTCCAAAAAAAACAAATAAATATACAAATCTAAGCTTCATATGATTTGAGTAAACCTTCTTTATTTTTTGGTAATAATCTATTAAATTTATTGATCGTATCTTCCATAGAAAGATCTGACTTACCTCCTGCCGCATTATCATGACCTCCACCATTAAAATGTTCTCTTGCAAATTTATTAACAGAGAAGTTTCCTTTAGATCTAAAAGATATTTTTATAATTCCCTGTTCTTTATCTTCTATAAAAATTGCCGCCATTACTATACCTTGGATTGAAAGTGCATAATTCACAATTCCTTCGGTATCTCCTTTCTTAAAATTATTGGCTATTTTTTCTTCTTGTGTAAGAGTTATATAAGCTGTTTTAAGCATTGGTAGGACCTTGAGATTACTCAGTGCTTGTCCAAGTAATTGCAAACGACCATAAGAACTTGAATCATAAACATTACTATGTATTCTATCATTTTCTGCACCCTTATCTATCAAATCTGCTATAACTCTATGTGTTAAGCTTGTAGTTGATCGAAATCTAAATGAACCTGTATCTGTCATGATACCTGTATACAAACAGGTAGAAATTTTTGAATCAATCAAATTTAAATCTCCCATTTTTTCGATAAAATGATATACCATCTGACAGGTTGAGCACATCTCTACATCAGAATACATGTAAGTAAAATCATCAGGTTGTTGATGATGATCAATTAACACAAAGTCATTTTGATAACTTTCTAATGTATTTTGCATATCATAACCAACCCTGTGAAGGGCATTAAAATCTAATAAAAATATAATTTCAGAAGCATTGATGGCTCTTTGAGACTGAGAATTTTGCCAATCAAATCTGTATGTATCATCTGAACCAGGGAGCCAATGTAAAAAATCTGGGTATTCATTAGGAACTACAACTGTTGGTGTATGTCCTTTCTTTTTTAAATAATTACACATTCCTAAAGAAGCACCCATGGCATCACCATCTGGGTTTCTGTGTCCAACTATAACAACATTTCTAGGAGTTTCTAAAAATGATTTGAGTTCTTCAAATTGTTTCAAAATCATAAGTTGCGAAGATACAATTTTATTAAAAAATTATGTACTTTTGCCGCGATTTATAAAACATTATACAAAATAAAATGGCAACAAACAGAACATTCACAATGATTAAACCAGATGGTGTCGAAAACGGACATACTGGTGCAATCTTAGATAAGATTAACTCGGCAGGTTTTAGAATAGTGGCAATGAAAAAAACACAAATGACTAAAAACGATGCAGAAGCATTTTATGCAGTTCACAATGAGCGTCCTTTCTTTGGGGAATTAGTAGCATTCATGACAAGAGGTCCTATCATAGCAGCTATTTTAGAAAAAGAAAATGCTGTTGAAGATTTTAGAACTTTAATTGGCACAACAAATCCAGCAGACGCTGCAGAAGGAACCATCAGAAAATTGTATGCAACTTCTATGGGAGAGAATGCAGTTCACGGTTCTGACAGTGATGAAAATGCTGAAATAGAAGGTAATTTTCATTTTTCTGAAAGGGAAAAATTCTAAAAAAAATAAAAGAAAAAAACCGAGCTACATGCTCGGTTTTTTTTATCACAATTTAATATTTTTAAACTAGCATCAACTTAGAAATAACTTCATCTCCAATTTCTTCATTAATCATTTTAATAATTTTTTCTTTACCATAACTTAATTCTTCTCTCAAAACAGATGATGTCAACCTAATTATTAGGGTTTTTCTTTGCAATTCAACTGAATGTGTATAGGAGGTTACTCCTTGCCCCATTAATTTATGCCAAGCTTCTTCAACTTTTATCTTTTGCATTCCTTTAGATAAATTATTTTCTTTTATGAAAGATTTCATAAGTTGTTTAAGTACTAAAGAATCATTTTCTCTTTTAGACATGGAACCTCTTTTTAGATATTCTTTACTATAAGTTTAAAATCTAATTATTGTAAAACTACATATTATAAATTTGGTATGATTTATTACTTTGTTCTAGTATCTTTTCAATTCGCTCTGAATGCGTATCTGTAATAAATATCTGACCAAATTCGTCATTATTCACCAAATTAATGATTTGAGAAACTCGATGCTCATCAAGTTTATCAAAAATATCATCTAGAAGTAATATGGGTATCAAATTAGATTGTTTTTTTATAAATTCAAATTGAGCAAATTTTAATGCTATTAAATAAGATTTCTGCTGTCCTTGAGAACCAAATTTCTTAACAGGATAATTACCTATTTCAAAGCTTAAATCATCTTTATGAACTCCAACAGTAGTGTATTGTAAAATTTTGTCTTTTTCTAAGTTTTTATTTAATAAATCTCTATAAGAAGAAATAAGTAATTGACTTTTGTAAATTAAATCTACTTGTTCTTTATCATTTGAAATAATCTGATATTTAGCATTAAAAATGGGGATAAAGTTTTCTAAAAAACTTCTTCTTTTATCAAAAATATTAGAGCCGTAGACTATTAACTGTTCATTGTAAACTTCCAAATTAACAGCATCAAAGGTTCTGTTTGCTGCAAAGTACTTTAACAATGCATTTCTTTGAGATAATACTTTATTGTAAGCTATCAAGTCTTTCAAATAGGTTTTATCTTGTTGGGAAATAACACCATCAATAAACTTTCTTCTTCCATCACTTCCATCAGTTACTAAATCCCTGTCATAAGGGGAAATAATTACAAGTGGTATTTGACCTACATGCTCAGAGAATTTATCATAAGCCTTTCCATTTCGCTTCAGAAGTTTCTTTTGACCTTTTTTTAAACTACATATAATTTTTTCTTTTCTATCGTTTATAGTGTAATCACCCTCAACCATGAAAAAATTCTTAGTATGTTGAATATTCTGAACAGCTATAGGGTTAAAATAACTTTTTGTGAAAGACAAATAATAAATTGCATCCAGTATGTTAGTTTTACCTATACCATTTTGACCAACGAAACAATTAATTTTTTTTTCAAAATTAAAAGTTTTAGAATCAAAGTTTTTAAAATTAACTAAAGATAATTTTCGTAAATACATAACTAAAGTTTAAAGTCAATAAGGTTCTGCAAATTATTGAAAAATTACGATATATTGGCTTTCTAAATCCAATTAAAAAAACTATTTTTGCCGAACAAATTTTTATAAAAAATATGGCAACATATAAGAAAAAAGGGTACAAACCTAAAGATAAGAAAGAGCAAGAAGCTTTAGACATGCAGAGCACAACTGCAGAAGTTTTTAATACGCTAGACAATACAGCCTCTAAATCCGAGCAATGGATTGAAAGAAATAGTAAGTCTTTATTTTATAGTTTAGTTGTTGTGATCGTTCTAATCCTTGGTTTTTTAGGGTACAATAAATTTATAATTGAACCCAAAGAAGAAGCAGCTTCAAATGAACTGTCTTTCCCAAGAAAACATTTTAACGAAGCGGATTTATCAGCAGGCTCAGAAATAGATTCTTTACTTCAACTTGGTCTAGATGGATCAGATAATAAATATGGTTTTTTAGATATTTCTACTCAATACAGTGGAACTAAAGCAGCAAATATTGCAAACTATTACGCAGGTATCTCATACTTGAAATTAAAAGAATATCAGAAAGCTATTGAATATTTAAGTAAATTTTCTTCAAATGATGAAATTCTTGGACCCACTGCAATTGGTGCTATAGGAGACGCATTTGCTGATATTAATCAGACAGAAGACGCTTTAGAGTATTACGAAAAAGCAGCTTACTTTAAAGATAATGAATTCACAACACCTTTATTTTTATTCAAAGCAGGAAGATCTGCAATGGATTTAGGTCAATTTGCTAAAGCTGAGAAAATTTTCACTCAGATAAAAGAAGATTATCCTACTTCAGACACTGGTAAAGACATAGATAAATATATTTATAGCGCAAAATACGCTCAATAACATCAATGGCTACAACAAATTTATCAAACTACAATAAAACAACTATCCCAAATGCGAATCACCTTCGGTTTGGGATTGTTGTTTCAGAATGGAATTCTGACATCACTGAAAATCTAAAAACTGGTGCCGTAAAAACTCTTTTAGATTGTGGCGCCAAGGAAGAAAATATTATTTCTTGGAAGGTTCCAGGTAGCTTTGAGTTAGTTTATGGATGTAAAAGAATGATTAAAACACTTCAGTTAGATGCTATTATAGCCATAGGAAACGTTATTCAGGGAGAAACTAAACATTTTGATTTTGTTTGTAATGGAGTTACTCAAGGGATAGTAGATTTAAATGTAAAACACGATACTCCTATTATTTTTTGCGTCTTAACAGACAATACCAAACAACAATCCATAGAACGATCTGGAGGTAAATATGGAAACAAAGGTATAGAATCTGCAATAGCAGCTATTAAAATGGCTTCTTTAAGTTAGATTTAACAAAGGAACTTCCCAACAATCTTGACCATTATTTTATAATTAAGTAACTTTGACAAGCTACATACTTTCAACCTTGTGTTTGTAGTTTAATAAAAATTTACAAAGTACTGACTGCATGTCTATTATAAAAAGAAAAAATAAAAAATTTGATTATCAACCTAGATATTACAAAGGTGAAGGTAATCCATATGCTATTAAACATAAATTTGACGAATTTAGAAGTTCAACGGGAAGTAACACTAGTTTAAAAGGTAAAATAAATGGCGCTATTAATGACTTAAAAGGAGATCAAAATATTCTAAAAATTGATGATGAAATTTATCAATTAGAAGAATCTGAAACAAATTCAAATAAAGTTGTTTTGTATATTATAGCTGTTTTAGTACTTATTTTTTTATTCATCATAGACTTTGATCTATCTATTTTTAGCAAAAAATAATGCCAGACATTATTCAACTTTTACCCGATCATGTTGCCAATCAAATTGCTGCCGGAGAAGTAGTTCAAAGACCAGCCTCTGTGGTTAAAGAATTATTAGAAAATTCTATTGATGCCTCATCTTCATCCATACAACTTATTATCAGAGACGCTGGAAAAACTTTGATTCAAGTTATTGACAATGGAAATGGCATGAGCACATTAGACGCAAAACTCTCATTTGAAAGGCATGCAACCTCCAAAATAAGAGTTGCAGAGGATTTGTTTAAATTACATACTAAAGGTTTTAGAGGTGAGGCTATGGCCTCAATAGCTGCGATTTCTCATGTAGAAATGAAAACAAAGCAAAATTCTCAAGAAATCGGTACACACATAAAAATTGAAGGTAGTAAAATCACCTATCAAGAAATGACTGCAACATCTGTTGGAACTAATATTGCAGTAAAAAACTTGTTTTATAATATACCAGCAAGAAGAAATTTCTTAAAATCAGATACCATCGAGACCAGACACATCATAGATGAATTTCAACGTGTATCTTTAACTCACCCAGAAATAGCTTTTAGTCTTTATCACAACGATAATGAAGTATATCTTTTGAAAGCTAGTAATTTAAGACAAAGAATTGTAGCTATTTTTGGAGCTAAAATGAATGAAAAACTTGTTCCTGTGTCTGAAGATACAGAAATGATATCTATTGAAGGTTTCATCACAAAACCAGTCTTCTCAAAGAAAAAAAGAGGAGAACAATTTTTTTTCGTTAATGATCGTTATGTAAAAAGTCCTTATTTAAATCATGCCGTAATAGCTGCTTTTGAAGGACTGTTAGAACATGGCTCACATCCATCTTATTTTTTGTATTTAACTGTTCCTTCTAAAAGTATTGATATCAACATACATCCAACAAAAACTGAAGTAAAATTCGATGATGAAAAGGCTGTATATGCTATTTTAAGAGCAACAGTAAAACACAGTTTAGGACAATACAATGTTTCTCCAATTCTAGATTTTAATAGAGACGCTACTTTAGACACTCCATATAATTTCACAAAACAACAATCAAAACCATCTAGTCCAAAAATCACTGTAGATCCCTCTTTTAACCCTTTTAGCAATGATGATTCTACTCAAAATAAATCTTCATATCAACATGTAAAAGAAAATTCAAATTGGGAAAGTTTGTATGCTTCCACTAATGGGGATGAACTTCAAGAAAAATTATTTAACCAAGAAGATACACATTCGTCTAATAAAACAATTCAAATTCAAAGAAAATATTTATTAAGCTCTATTAAATCTGGAGTTGTTTTAATTCATCAATCGTTAGCACATCAGCGAGTTCTTTATGAAGAATTTCTTAACAGTTCATCACAAGAAGAGGTTCATAGTCAACAATTATTATTTCCCATCACAATTTCATTTTCATCGACTGAAATAGAAATGATATACACTTTAAAATCAGAATTAGAAAATGTAGGTTTTTGTTTTGATGAATTCACAAAAGAATCAATTACCATCAAAGGAACACCCATGTCTATATCTGAAAGTAAGATTTCAAAAGTTTTAGAGGAACTTTTAGAAAATATTAATGCAGATATTCCAGACATAAATTTTAAACCTTTAGAGATTATGGCATCTACGTTTGCGAAATCTATTGCTATTAAAACGGGGCATGTTTTGTCACAAAAAGAACAAGAAAACCTTGTAAATAGTTTGTTTTCGTGTAAAGAGCCCAGTATTAGTCCATCTGGGAAGGCAATATTTAAGACATTAACATTACAAGAAATAGATCACCTATTTGCCCGCTAACTTATGAATGGAATAAAACTTACAGAAGGAATAAAGCATCTAATAATTATTAATGTTATTTTGTTTATTGGGCCACAACTCATAAATCTAGATCTCACTAATATTTTTGCCTTGCATTTTCCAAAAAATGATAATTTTGGTTTTTGGCAGTATGTAACTCATATGTTTATGCATGGAAGTTTTGCTCATATTTTATTCAATATGTATGGTCTATGGGCATTTGGTACACCTTTAGAAAAAATGTGGGGAAGAAATAAATTTTTATTTTTTTACTTTTCGGCAGGAATTGGAGCTGGATTAATTTATTCACTTGTTAATTATTATCAATTTAATGGTTACTTTGATGTATTGATCCAAAATGGACTTAATTCAAACAATATTTCAAAAATATTAGACACCGGAGTTTACACTAATTACGCAGATATTATTACTTTATCTAAAGAAGAGTTAAGTAAATTTTACAGTTTATACCATACACCCGCAGTTGGTGCTTCAGGAGCTGTATATGGCGTTTTAGTTGCTTTTGGGATGTATTTTAAAGATGCAAAATTGGCACTAATATTTTTTCCGGTTCCAATCGCAGCAAAATATTTCATCCCCTTAATTTTGGTTGGAGATTTATTTTTTGGAATGACTAAGTACTCAGTTGGAAATGTAGCACATTTTGCACATATAGGTGGTGCCATTATTGGTTTTATATTAGCTTATTATTGGAAAAATAATCAATTTAAATATTACAAATAAATGAGTTTAATTAACGACTTAAAATCAAAATTTATATCAGCATCAATTATTCAACAATTAATTTATGTTAATGTAGCAGTTTTTATCATCACGTTAATTTTCAGTTCTTTTGGTGGTTTATATGGAAACAAAACAAACATTATATATGAATGGTTTTCCCTGTCTTCATCGTTTGAAGAAGTTATAATGAAACCTTGGACATTAGTTAGTTATGGATTTTTACATCATGGATTTTTACATCTATTGTTTAATTGTCTAGTTCTGCATTTTTTTGGAAGACTTTTCCTAGAGTATTTCTCTCAAAAACAAGCATTAAATTTTTATATTTTAGGAACCTTATTTGGTGGAATTGCTTATTTACTAAGTTATAGTTATTTCCCCTTATTTAATGGGAAAATTCATACCATGGTAGGGGCCTCTGCTGGAATTACAGCCATTGTTATTGGAATTGCTACATATATTCCAAATTATCAATTACAATTGAGATTTATTGGATATGTTAAAGTATGGCAATTGGCTGGAGTTTTTATTTTATTTGATTTAATTTCTTTAGCTGGTGGTAATGGTGGTGGGCATATTGCGCATCTAGGTGGCGCATTGTTTGGTTACCTATACGTTTCTAAGGCCAGTAATAAAAAAGTTAACCTTCTTAGTTGGTTTTCGGAGCTTTTTTCAAAAAGAAAAAAACCACTTCAAACGGTCTACAAATCAAGTAAAAAAAAGAACGCTAAAAAGTCGACAGATAATAAGCAGACTAAAATAGATTCAATACTAGATAAAATTAGTAAAACGGGATATGAAACACTAAGTAAGGAGGAAAAAGAATTTCTGTTTAAACAAAGTAACTAAATGCAAAAAACTTTGTAAGAAACAGGATATTAAATAAGATCTTAACAAAAGATGAAATAATAGATGGTAAAATATACTTTTTGGCAAAAAATAGTTGTCTTTGTAAATTCTATCTTAGCAATTTTATTACTGTTATCTTACCTTCTACCCTATATTTCACCTAAAACAGTTCCAATTTTCACCATTGTTAGTTTAGCAGTTCCAATACTATTTATATCAAATGTCTTTTTTGTTATTTATTGGATTATAAAATTAAAAAAACAATTCACAATCTCTTTGATAACTATTATTCTGGGTTTTGGATACATAAGTAGTATCTATAAATTTTCAGAGAAGGAAATTTTTTTAAATGATGATTTAAAAGTAATGAGTTATAATGTTCGTTTGTTTAATCATTATAACTGGACAACTGATAATACAATTGTAGAAAAAATATCTACTTTTATTTTTGAAAAAAAACCAGACATAATAGCGATTCAAGAGTATTATAAAGCTGAAAATCTTAAACTCAAGTATCCATATCAATTTATAAAAACAAAATCTAATGTCAGTAAATTTGGATTAGCAATTTTTTCCAACTATAAGATCATAAATTCAGGCTCACTAGATCTAAAGGATAGTGCAAACAATATTATTTTTTCAGATATTATTAAAGATAAAGACACTATAAGAGTTTATAATATTCATTTAGAATCTTTAAAAATGAATACAGCTAAGGAAAATTTTGGTACAAAAGATTCTGATAAACTTCTAAAACAAATGGAAGCTTCATTTCAGAAGCAAGCAAAACAAGTTGAACTATTTTTAGATCATGAAAAGAAATGGACTGGAAAAAAAATACTTTGTGGAGACTTTAATAATACAGCGTTTTCTTGGGTTTATAGAGAGCTCTCTAAAAATAAGCAAGATGCATTTAAAGAGGCAGGTAAAGGTTTAGGTAAAACTTTTAATTATTGGTATCCTTTGAGAATAGATTTTATTTTATTGGATTCTAGTTTTGACATCAATAACTTTAAAACATTTAACGTTCCTTATTCGGATCATTATCCAATTTTAGCAAGAATAAATTTAAAATAATAAAATCTCATCTATATGAGAATAGTATTATTGCACTTTAATCACAGTTCTAAGATCTAACATATCCAATGGATTAATGCCTAGACCTCTTATATTTTTTTGAGAGAAACGGATTACTTGATCATAATACAAAGGAATAACTGGGGCTTCCTCAATTAAAATACTATCCATCTTTTGGTATAGACTAAATCGTTCAGATGAATTTACTATAGAAATTGATTTTTCATAGAGCACATCAAATTCAATATTTTTAAAATGAGTATAGTTGGGTCCGTTAGGAGTAAAATTCTTACTGTAAAATAATGATAAATAATTTTCAGCATCAGGGTAATCAGCAATCCAACTAGCACGAAAAATAGAAAATTTACCCGTAGCTTTCCCTTGACGCAAGGAAGATGGAGGAATTACATCTATCTTAACCTTTAGTCCAATATTTTGAAGTTCTCGCTGAATAAACTCACACAAGTCTAAATAATTACTATTAGTTGTAATGGTAATTGATGGGTTAACAAGACCTGTTTGTTTTCTATAAGCCTCAATGAATTCACGTGCAATTTCGGGTTTATAGGTATACCCTTCCATATTATTAAAAGAAGGTAAACCAGAGGGAATAAATCCATTAATTGCGGGTGTCCCAATTCCATTACGTAAATATTTTACCATTTTTTTTCTATCAAAGCCATAATTAATTGCTTTTCTTAGTAATATATTACCGGTGGTTTTATCCTCATGATCTAAATATATACCTAAATATTCTGTATTTAAATATGAACCCGTTTCCATATGAATAGTTTCATTGTATTTAGATTGTAGCTTTCCATCTAAGGTAATAATATCATCCTTATAGGAAGCATCAAGGCTTTTCATAAAATCTAGATTTCCTTGAATAAATTGCAAAAATTCACTTTGCTTATCTGGTAAAAATGTTATGGATACTGCTTCTAGAAAAGGTAATTGATTTCCTTTATCATCTATTTCAAAATAATCTGGGTTTTTTCGAAATACAAGTTTAGTGTTTTCCACCCATAGTTTAAATTGAAAAGGTCCTGTTCCAATTGGATTTGAACGATATTCATCACCAAAATATTCAATAGCTTCTCGAGAAACAACAGAACAATATTTCATTGCTAATAATCCTAAAAATGGAGGAAAAGTTTGTTTTAATTTTATTTGAAAAACGCTATCACTAATCGCTGAAAAGTTTTTCACGTTTTGTAATACCCAAGCGCCAGGTGATGCAATATTTTTGTCTAAAAGTCTATGAAAACTATACTCAAAATCAAGAGCAGTAACTAATCTTGTAGAATCAATCCCGAATAAGCTATGTCTATGAAAATAAACATCATCTCTAAGAAAAAAAGTATACACTTTCCCATCCTCTGAAATATCCCATTGATTTGAAATACTGGGCTTAACTTGTAAACTATCATCCAATTGAACCAATCCGTTATACAATTGGTTTACGGCCCAAATATTACGCTGATCTTTTGAAAAGGCTGGATCTAAAGAGGTAATATTCGAATGTTCATTGTATCTAAAAACCTGAGAGCCATCAAAAGTAGATGTTCTGTTTTGACAAGAAACTAAGATAAAAACGAACAATAAATAACACCAATTATCTCTCAAAACCATAATTTCTCTCTACTTTACAAATTCTTAATTGGTGTTGTTGATACCATTTATTTCTTCCATTCTATCGGCAGTTTTTTCATAATCAGCCAAGTTATTTGTTAACAATGTTGTAAAAATAACAGCATAATAGGGTGTATTCAAATTAGTTACTATCATAACATCAACTGGTATTTTTTTTCAGGTAATTTGGAATCAGAATCTATTCCATCACTAACATAATCAAAATTACATTTTTTCAAGATCTTAGCAGAAGCCACATTAAGATTGATTACATATCCAATCAATTTTGGCATACCAATAGAGCTGCAATAGCCTACAGAAGCTTTACACAAATTATATCCATACCCAAAACCCCAATATTTTTCTAAAAATCGATATCCAATTTCATCATCTCCTTCGTCATCTTTTATAAATGCTACAGTTCCAACAAACTCATTATCTAATTTTCTATCTATGGCATAAATCCAAAAATCATTGTCCTCTTTATCATAAAAGCTAATTAACCGCTCTAATTCGATTAAATGTTCTTTTTCAGTTTGAACTTCTCCAGTAACATATTGCATCACTTTTGGATTGCTTTGCATCTCATGATATGGTTTTATATCACTCATTTTTAGCCTCCTAACAAGCAATATTTCCGTTTCAAAAATGATTTGACTACTCATGTATCTTTTCAGAATTATTGTAACTTTGTACGCCTTTAAATGTACAAGAATGAATGCAGATAAAAAAGTAGCATTTTATACCTTAGGATGTAAACTAAACTTTTCAGAAACATCTACAATAGCTCGTAGTTTTGTAAACGAAGGCTTTAACCGTGTAGATTTCAACGAAAAGGCAGATGTATATGTAATTAATACGTGTTCAGTTACAGATAATGCAGATAAACGCTTTAAATCAATTGTTAAAAACGCCTTAAAGAAAAATGAGGAGGCATTTCTTATTGCTGTTGGTTGTTATGCACAGTTAAAACCTCAGGAGTTAGCTGCTGTTGATGGAGTTGACTTAGTTTTAGGGGCTACTGAAAAATTTAATGTTACAAGTTACATTAACGATCTAACCAAAAACCAACATGGTGAAGTTCATTCTTGTGAAATATCTGATGCCGATTTTTATGTGGGCTCTTATTCTATTGGAGATAGAACTCGAGCCTTTTTAAAGGTTCAAGACGGTTGTGATTATAAGTGTACATATTGTACAATTCCTTTGGCTAGAGGGATTTCTAGAAGTGATACCGTTGAAAATGTATTGGCTAACGCTCAAGAAATTTCCAAAAGAGGTATTAAAGAAATTGTTTTAACTGGAGTAAATATAGGGGACTATGGAAAAGGCGAATTTGGAAATAAAAGACATGAACATACTTTTTTAGAATTAGTAAAAGAATTAGACAAGGTAGAAGGCATACATCGTTTAAGAATTTCATCAATTGAACCAAATTTATTAAAAGATGAAACCATTGATTTTGTAGCAGATTCTAAAACTTTTGTACCTCATTTCCACATACCATTACAAAGTGGAAGCGATAATTTGTTAAAATTAATGAAACGTCGATATTTAAGAGATACTTATACTAATAGAGTTCATAGAATTAAAGAAATAATGCCAAACGCTTGTATTGGTGTTGATGTTATTGTTGGATTTCCAGGTGAAACCGATGAGCATTTTTTAGAAACATACAATTACTTAAATGATTTAGACATCTCCTATTTACACGTTTTTACCTATTCTGAAAGACCAAATACAGAAGCTGTTTTAATGGATGGAGTTGTTGCTAAAAAAATAAGGGCAAAACGCAGTAAAATGTTACGGGGCTTGTCTGTAAAAAAACGCAGAGCTTTTTATGAAAGTCAGCTAGGGAATTCTGCAACAGTTTTGTTTGAAAGTGAAAATAAAGAAGGATATATTCATGGTTTTACCCAAAATTATGTAAAGGTTAAAACTCCGTGGAATCCTCATTTAATTAACACCTTAAAGCAAATCAAGTTAACTAAAATTGATGAAGATGGTTTAGTTCGGTTTGATTTCATTGAGAAATTGATATCGTCTTCAGCAACATAACAATTAGTTAATGAAAAAAAAACAAATCTACTTTATGCCTGGTTTGGGTGCTAATCCTAAGATATTTGAACATATTACACTTCCAAAAGACACTTTTGAGATTCATCTTTTAGAGTGGAAAATACCTGTATCAGAAGATGAGTCTATCCAAGATTACGCTCAAAGAATGGCAAAAGAGATTAAACAACAAAATCCTGTTTTATTAGGAGTGTCTTTTGGAGGAGTTTTAGTGCAAGAAATTGCAAAAATCATTACTGTTGAAAAAATAATTTTAGTGTCAAGTATTAAAAGTCATCATGAATTTCCTAATAGATTAAAACTTTTACAAAAAACTAAAGGATACAAGTTTTTTCCAACTAAAATTATTGAAAACTTTGATAAGTATAAAAAATATTTCTTAGGAGATTTCCTAAAGAAAAGAGCTGATATATATACTAAATATTTATCAGTTAATGACGCTAAATATTTAAAGTGGGCGCTTCATAGTTTATTGCATTGGCAACAAGATAATGCGTCAAAAAATATAGTTCATATACACGGAGATAATGATCATATTTTTCCTTCAAAACATATTAAGAATTTTACTAAAATTAATGATGGAACTCACGTCATGATTTTATTGAAAGCTAAAGAAATCTCAGAAATAATTATTAAAAGTTTCAACTAATTTCAATTGTATTTTATTAAATTTAAAATTTAAAATTTAATTCTTTAATAAGAATACAATGCCAAAAATAATCCGTTTTTTATCAGTTATAACCCTAACACTTCTCTCTATTTCTTTTTTTAATGCACTGCATATATCTGATGTTGGTTCAGAAAAAAACACTGCAGACACCTACACTATAAAAGCTCTAAAAATACCAAATAATTTAACTTTTGCTGGTGAAAAAGTACCCACTGAACTCTATGACATCAAGGAACGAATGGATAGAGAATTACTAGTAAATACCTATTGGCAGTCTAATGGATTATTATTAATTAAAAGAGCGCATAAATATTTCCCTCTTATAGAACCTATGTTGAAAGAGTATGGAATTCCAGATGATTTTAAATACTTGGCTGTCGCAGAAAGTGGATTAGAAAATAATTCATCACCAGCAGGTGCAGCTGGATTTTGGCATTTTTTAAAAGCATCAGCAAAAGAATATGGCTTAGAAGTTAATCAAAATGTAGATGAACGATACAACTTAGAAAAAGCTACAAAAGTAGCTGCAGAATATTTGAAAAAATCCAAGAAACGTTTTGGAACTTGGACGTTAGCAGCTGCAGCCTATAATGCAGGGAATACTCGTATAGCTAGGAATTTAAAGAAACAACAAGTAGATGATTATTATGATTTGTTATTGAATAATGAAACCGCTAGATATATATTTAGGATTGTTGCACTGAAAGAAGTTTTGTCTTATCCAAAGAAATACGGTTTTGAATTTGAAAAAGAAGATTTATACTATTTGCCAAAAACAAAAACAGTTAAAGTTGATACGGTAATATCAAACATAGCTTCATTCGCAAAAGGTTTTCAAACAAATTATAAAGAATTAAAATTACATAATGCATGGCTAAGAGAAAACAAATTAAATAATAAAAGTAGAAAATTATACAAAATAAAAATTCCATTCAGGGAATAAAAAAAGCCTATCTAATTAGATAGGCTTTTGTTTGAAAAATTAAGTTGTAGTATATATTAGATTACTCTTACGTTTACTGCGTTTAATCCTTTTCTTCCTTCTTGTAACTCAAACTCTACTTCATCATTTTCACGAATTTCATCGATCAAACCTGATACATGTACAAAATGTTCACTGTTGTTTCCTTCTTCTACGATAAATCCAAATCCTTTAGATTCGTTGAAAAATTTTACGGTACCTTTACTCATAATATTAAATTGTTGTGTTGCCTATAATTTTAAAGACAACTTAGTTTATAAAGTGCAAATCTACATTAAAATATTTATAAAAATTCTATTTTTTAATAATTCTTTTGCAGCTATTAAACGGCTGATTACTCGATGATTAATAAATTAACTTAATTTTATAATTTAAAAGAATCATTTAAAAAGCTTTTTATTTAATTCAAAATCAGAAATAATTTCTTCTAAAATTTCTTTTGATGAACTAATTTCATTAATAATTCCAGCTATTTGTCCAATTTCTAGTTCCCCATTTATTAAATCACCCTCAAAAATTCCTTTTTTGGCCCTAGCTCTTCCCAATAAATCTTCGAGTTCTTCTTTAGTTGGATTGTTTTCATAAAGCTCTTGAATCTGTTGATAAAATTTATTTTTTATTAGACGAACTGGCGCTAATTCTTTTAAAGTAAGATGAGTATCACCGTCTTTAACGTCTAAAATTTTCTGTTTAAAATTTGCATGAGCAGAAGATTCTTTGGAAGCTGCAAATCTACTACCTATTTGAACTCCATCTGCTCCTAACACCATAGCAGCTAACATTCCACGACCGTTTCCAATACCACCTGCTGCAATTACAGGAATAGTTACACTCTCTTTAACCATTGGGATCAGAGTAAATGTGGTTGTTTCCTCGCGCCCGTTATGTCCTCCGGCCTCAAAACCCTCGCACACAATTGCGTCTACTCCAGCAGCCTGGGCTTTTACTGCAAATTTTACTGAACTAACTACATGAACAACAGTAATTCCTTTTTCTTTTAAAAAAGAGGTCCAAGTTTTTGGATTCCCTGCAGAAGTGAATACTATTTTCACATCCTCTTCAACAATAATATCCATCAATTCGTCTACCTGAGGGTATAACATGGGAACATTTACACCAAAGGGGTTATCAGTAGCTTTTTTACATTTTTGAATATGTTCTCTAAGCACATCTGGATGCATCGATCCTGCACCAATTAAACCCAAACCTCCGGCATTAGAAACAGCTGATGCTAATTTCCAACCACTTACCCAAACCATGCCTCCCTGAACAATTGGGTATTTAATATTAAAAAGATTTTTTATAATATCTCCCATCTTATATTTTATTCAGTAAATCTAACTCTAAAATCTAATCTGTAGGTAATATTAAAAGGTACTCTCCTATTCATTTTAATTGCTGGTGACCAACCCTTTATATTTTCAAAATAAGATTTTAATCGATCACTTAAATTTATTGGAATATTAGTAGTAGTTTGAACATTTTTAATATTCCCATCAATATCAACATCAAAATTAAGGACAATTATACCATTAATTTGAAATCTAATTCTATTATGAATGTCTTTTATTCTTTCCCAAAATTTTTCTATTCCTCCTCCATTAAAAGAAGCAGCTTTATATGCTATTAAATCTGCATCAATTTTTTGACCTGTTTCGTCATAGAAAACATTTTTCATCAGTTTTCCTTTACTGTAATATTGTTTGGTGGCAAGTACTCCGTTAAAATGGTAATATTTCCAAATTCCAACTTTAGCTCCATTACTATACATACCTTCAGCATTAGTTTTTTTGTTATAAAACCAAGATTTATAGTTCCCCGTGAGTTCAGAATTACTATCAAAAGACTTAACCTCTATCAGATCTCCTTTTAAAGAAAAAGAATAACTTATACCAATTGGTTCTATTCTTTTTTTTGATTTGAAAAACCCCGTTTTTTTTATCTTTCCTCCATTATAATAGTTTGTGTGTTGCCAAACACTATCTTTCTTAACTATAGTTTCTACAGAGAAAGCATTGTTTTTTTTTACAATATTTTCTTTGTGATCTAAATAATTTACAATTGAATCTTGGGCAAAAAAATTACCTGTAATCATTAAAATGATTGGTAATATTGTTTTTTTCATAGCAATTTATTAATTAAGAAATGACTCCAGATCCTAATAATTCTTCATTTTTATACCAGGCCACAAATTGACCTTCTTGTATCGCAGATTGAGGATTTTGAAATTCTACAAATATTCCGTTTTCTACTTTATGTAAGATAGCTTTCTCTAAAGGTTGACGATATCGAATTCTAGCCTCAACATCTAAAGATTCACGATTTTTTAGTTTGAGATCTTCACGAATCCAGTGTTCTTCTTCATTAGAAACAAATAAAACACTTCTAAACAATCCTTTGTGATGTTTTCCTTCCCCTGCATAAATAACATTCTCACGCACATCAGTTTCAATAACAAATAATGGCTCTTTAGTTCCTCCAACTGCTAAACCTTTACGTTGTCCTTTCGTAAAATAATGAGCTCCTAAATGTTTCCCAACTACTTTCCCATCTTGTTTATTGTATTGGTATTTGGTTGCAAAAAAATCTAACTCTTCTTCTTTAGAATTAAAATTGGGATGCTCTCTTTGATATAGATCGGCTGAATTAGGAACTTGTACAATTTCACCCTCTTTTGACTGAAGTTTTTGCTGTAAGAATTCTGGTAAACGAACTTTACCTATAAAACATAAACCTTGAGAATCTTTTTTCTCTGCTGTAATTAAATCTGCATTTTTGGCTATCGCTCTTACTTCTGGCTTTGTTAATTCTCCAATAGGAAAAAGTGCTTTAGACAGTTGATTTTGTGATAATTGACACAAAAAATAGGATTGATCTTTATTAATATCTTTTCCGGCCATTAGTTTATAAATAGATTTGTTATCTATAATTTCTTCCTCTTTTCTACAATAATGACCTGTAGCAACAAAATCTGCTCCTAAATCTAAAGCAATATCCATAAAAACATCAAATTTTATTTCTCTATTACATAAGATATCAGGGTTTGGAGTTCTTCCTTTTTCGTATTCATCAAACATGTAGTCAACAATACGCTCTTTGTATTGTTCACTTAAATCTACTACTTGAAAAGGAATTTTTAGTTTTTCAGCAACAAGAAGAGCATCATTACTGTCTTCTAACCAAGGGCATTCATTAGAAATAGTTACGGAATCATCATGCCAGTTTTTCATGAAAAGGCCAATGACTTCATACCCTTGTTCTTTTAATAAATATGCAGTAACACTACTATCTACACCGCCAGAAAGCCCTACTATTACTCGTTTCATTAAATAAGATCTAAATCGTTAACAAATTTACAAAAATGCTGTTTAACTTTATTTAGAAAAAGTATATAGTTTTTTTAATACTCAAGAAAAATATATCAATTGTTATTTATAGTGTTCTTATTGAATTTACTCCCTTCTTTTTTCTCTTTTTTAGATACTTTTTTTCCTCCAATATAAAATTCCCATTCCCCAACTCTTTTACCATCACTATAGGTACCCTCTTCTTTTAGATCTCCGTTTAATTCAAAATACATTCCCTTTCCATTAAGAATGTCATTTTTGTAATTAACTTTTTCTATTAGAACCTCTTGGTCTGAAAATTTTTCAGAAACACCATTTTTCATGCCATTACTATATTGGGTAATTTCTACAGTATTTCCATTCTTATAATAATTTTTTAATGTACCCTCTAATTTTCCATTTGTGTAAAACTCTTCAGAAAAAGTAGCACCATTAGGAAAAAAATAAACCCACTTACCTATCCTATTCTTTTTCAACATGGTTCCTTTGGTTCTTAACTTACCATCTAAATTATAATAACTAACTTTTGAAGAATCTGAAGTTGAAGAAAACTCTTTTATGATTATTGGATGCTTAGACGTAGTGATATCATAGTATTTAAAAACTCCTACTTCTTTACCATTTAAAAAAGTTCCTACATAACGAATTCGCTCATTTGAATAGTACTTTTTCCAAACCCCTGTTCTTTTTTTTTCTTTTGTAAACTGATTAATCTTCTGAGCATTAACCTCAGATAATCCTAAATGAAAAGAAAATAAAAAAACAAACAACGTTAATAATTTGGTGTTTAACTGCTTATGATACATCATAAAGTAAATATACAGATTTGATTTAATTTATTTTTCATCAAGGCAAATGAACTCTTATATAAAATCAGTTAAAAATCATTTTCATCGTATTTTTATATAAAAATCATTAAAATAATATATTCATATTATTTTTACTTAACTTAAACATAAACCGAAGACATTAATAATTTATGTAAATTAACTTCAATTAGAACTTCTATAAAAACATTAAAAAAGCACACACTAAATCTAAGTAATTGATTATTTTTGTTTTTGTTGAACTCAACTACAAAAAATGAATATTACACAATTAAATGCCATTTCCCCTATTGATGGGAGGTATCGAAATAAAGTAGCTCAATTGGCAAATTATTTTTCTGAGGAAGCCCTTATAAAGTATAGGGTTTTAGTAGAAATAGAATATTTTATTGCCCTATGTGAAATTCCCCTTCCACAACTTGATGGTTTCGATAAAACAATTTTTCCTGAATTAAAAAAAGTTTATAAAAATTTTTCAACAGAAGATGCTCAAAAAATTAAGGATATAGAGAAAGTTACTAATCATGATGTGAAAGCTGTTGAATATTTTATTAAAGAAAAATTTGATTTGTTAGGCCTGGAAAAATATAAAGAATTTATTCATTTTGGATTAACATCTCAAGACATCAATAACACAGCTATTCCATTATCAATAAAAGATGCTATTAATAACGTTTATTTAGTAGAGTTAGCAAAGGTTTTAAATCGACTAAAAGAACTTTCTAAAGATTGGTCAGGTATTTCAATGTTGGCTAGAACTCACGGCCAACCTGCTTCTCCTACTCGATTAGGTAAAGAAATTGAGGTATTTATTGTAAGAATAGAAGAACAACTAAGGTTTATTACCCAAATTCCCAATGCAGCTAAATTTGGAGGTGCTACAGGTAATTTTAATGCACATAAAGTAGCTTATCCTTCAATAGATTGGAAAGTATTTGGATCAAATTTTGTAAATAAAATATTAGGTTTACATCATTCTTTTCCAACAACTCAAATTGAACACTATGATCATATGGCGTCATTATTTGATGGATTAAAAAGAATAAACACCATATTAATTGATTTGGATAGAGACATTTGGACCTATGTAGCCATGGATTATTTTAAGCAAAAAATTAAAAAGGGTGAAATAGGGTCTTCAGCTATGCCTCACAAAGTAAACCCTATAGATTTTGAAAACTCTGAAGGTAATTTAGGAATCGCTAATGCAATTTTTGAGCACCTTTCGAGCAAACTTCCTGTGTCTAGAATGCAACGTGATTTAACTGATAGCACAGTTTTAAGAAATGTAGGTGTTCCATTTGGTCATACTTTGATTGCATTTGCTTCAACGTTAAAAGGTTTAAATAAATTATTATTAAATGAAAGTAAATTTCAAGAAGAATTAGATAATAACTGGGCAGTGGTTGCTGAGGCAATTCAAACAATTCTAAGACGTGAAGGTTACCCAAATCCTTACGAAGCTCTAAAAGGCCTAACTAGAACCAATGAAAGCATAAATCAGCAGTCTATTGGTGATTTTATCGAAAATTTAGATATTTCTGAAGATATTAAAAATGAATTAAAAGTAATAACACCTTCAAATTACACTGGAATCTAATGAATTATAGTTTTAAAATTACAGCTCTATTTTCAACCTTAATTATAGTTTTGTTTCTATCTTCATGTAGCTCAAAAAAAGCGAACGATGCCGAAAGATTTAAGTTGGGAGTTTTTGAAATTCCTGCCGGAAAAGGATATAGTAAAACTATTGTTACCAGAGTAGATAGTTTACAAGTTGAAGAGTATATTAAATATACTGAAATATCAACCGATTCAGGTGTTTTTAAAAAAGAGAATAAAATTATTGATACGCTTTATATAAAATGGAAAAATAATTTCTTTTACACGTTAAAAATGAAATCTCCACAAACTGAACTTGATAATGACCCTATTTTTGTTCAAATTAATACGTTGTCAGATTCATCTTATGATTTTACTGCTAAAATTGGATTTTCAGAATTTAAACAAAAAGGCACAGTATATAAAATAAAATAAATCATGGAAATGTTTTTTCAAATAGATACTTGGGTTGCACTATTAACACTAACGTTTTTAGAAATAATTTTAGGAATAGACAATATTATATTTATCTCTATATCTGCAAATAAATTACCCAAAATACAGCAAAAGAAAGCAACATTATTAGGGTTAGCTTTAGCTATGATTACTCGTATTCTATTACTTTTTAGTATTTCTTATTTAATTGCTTTAAAAGAACCTTTTTGGACAATTCACAACTCCTGGTTTCAAGCTGCATTTACAGGCCAAAGTTTTATTTTATTTCTAGGTGGTTTATTTCTGTTGTATAAGAGCACCAGAGAGATACATCATAAAATGGAACAAAGTTCAATTAATGATAATTCCAACCTACAAAAGAAAAAAAGCACATTTACAAATATCATCATACAAATAATTTTAATTGATATTGTTTTCTCTTTTGATTCTATTCTTACTGCAGTAGGAATGACTAATGGCATAGATGGCGCACTAACCATTATGGTAATCGCAGTAATAATTTCAATGATAATAATGATGGTTTTTGCAAATTCTGTTAGTACATTTGTAAATAATAATCCAACCATACAAATGTTAGCACTATCATTTTTGATACTTATAGGTTTTATGCTGATTGCAGAAGGAGCTCATTTATCACATTTAGAGATATTTAAACAATCTGTAGGAGTTATTCCAAAAGGATATTTGTATTTTGCGATTGCATTCTCTTTAGGTGTTGAGGTATTAAATATGAAAATTCGTAAAAAAAAGAAATCATAGAAAAAAATAGGAAACATAGCGTCATCTTATTAATTTTATTTCTAGTTCTTCCCACTAGTATTGAACTAGTTCATGCTTTTGAAGTACATGAACTAACCCTATGTACCTCTAAAACAGAAAATCACTTTCATCAAAATGATTTTAAATGTGAGCTTTGTCATCTTCAAATTAAGACATTAGCTATTATACCAAATGAAGTATTTTCTTTTACAGAAGAAAAAGTAGCTTTTAAAAAAACTAAAAATTATCAATTTCTTTCAAATCATCAAGAATTATCATTCTCGTTAAGGGGTCCTCCTTTTTTTAACTTTTCATAATACTATATAAAAAGTTAAAAATCAAAGCTAATGCCAAATAAACATTATTTGACTTGCTTTATATTATGCTTTACAAGTATAATTGTAGGTCAAAATTGCATTCTTAATCTTAAGGGAAATATAAAAGATTTTCATGATGGATCTTCTATTCAAGGAGCAACCATAAAAATTGAAGGTTCAGATATTTATTCTGTTACCAATAATAAGGGAGACTTTATTATTGAAAACATTTGTTCATCTAAATTTAAGGTTGTGGTCTCTCATGTTTCATGCGATTCAAAAGTTATTTCTGTTAATCTTGATGAAACATCATTTTTAAACATTAAACTTGAACATCACATTGAACAATTGACTGAAGTAAACATTAATGCTAAAGTTGATAAAAAAACTAATACTGCTCAGGAAACTATTATTGATAATGATATTATAGAGCGTTATAGCTCTTTAAGTTTGGGCGATGCCATTAAAGAAATTCCTGGAGTTTCCTCTATCAATACTGGAAATACTATCGTTAAACCTGTAATAAATGGTTTACACAGTAGTAGAATTTTAATCTTATCTAACAATGTTCGCTTACAAGATCAAGAATGGGGTATAGATCATGCACCCAATATAGATATAAATAGTGTTGATCAAATATCTGTAATTAAGGGTTCTGGAGTATTGCAATATGGTGGTGACGCTGTTGGAGGTGTGATTGTTTTAAAGCCCAGTAGAATTATTAAAAGTGATACTTTATTCGGAAAAACCATTATTGGAGGGCAAACAAATGGACGTGGTTATAACATTACTTCCAGTCTAAATAAAAATTATAGTACAGGTTGGTTTGCAAATTTTCAAGCATCCTACAAAAGAAATGGAGATTTTAAATCACCTGATTATAACTTAACGAATACTGGATTAGAATCTAAGAGTGCAGCAGTTAGATTTGGTAAGAACAGATTTGAATCAGGTTATGAACTATATTATAGTTATTTGGATAATGAAATTGGAATCCTAAGAACATCCCATATTGGTAATCTTTTTGATTTTAGACGTGCGATAAACTCTAGCCAGCCTATTGTAATTGAAGATTTTAACAATTCCATTAATGTTCCTAAACAAGACATTAAACATCATTTAATAAAAGCTAACTATTACAAACGTTTTGAAAATTTTGGTAAAATTAATTTACAATATGATTATCAAAATAATAGACGTAAAGAATTTGATGTTAGGATTGGAGATAGAAGAAATATTCCTGCTGTTGATTTAATTTTACAAACCCATACCATTTTAGCTGATGTAAGTTTAGATTCTAATTTAGAGCAGCGAGTGAATTTTGGAATTTTAGGGCGTTATCAGGATAATTTTGCAAACCCTGACACAGGGGTTAGACGTTTAATTCCTGATTATGACAAGTATGATTTTGGTATATATACAACCTCAGAATGGCAAATAAATGATGATTTAACTGTTGATGCAGGTATACGTTATGATTTCAATAGAATAGATGCTAAAAAGTTTTATCTAAAATCACAATGGGAAGAGAGCGGTTATGATGAAATTTTTTCAGACATAATTATAGATGAATTTCCAACTCAGTTTTTAACTAACCCTAAATTTGATTATCATAATATTTCTGCATCTTTTGGTGGAAAATATACTATAGATGAACATAGTCAAATCATTTTAAATTACAGTTTGGCAAGTAGACCTCCAAATGCCTCTGAATTATTTAGTGATGGTTTACACCATGCTCTTGCGAGAATTGAAATTGGAGACATCAGGTTTAATAAAGAGATCGCGAATAGAATAGCTTCATCATATTCTTATAATAATTCAAGATTTAACCTTTTAGTCGAAGTATTTTACAATAGAATTAAAGACTATATCTACCTGAGACCTTTTGAGGATAATTTAGATAACAGAGGGGCTTTTGGTCTTTGGTTATACAAACAGACTAATGCTGAATTATTTGGTATTGACACGAATGTAACTTTTGAAATAACAAAAAATTTTGAATGGCAAAACAAGTCCTCTTTAATTAAAGGATATGACATAAAAACTGATATACCATTGATAAATATCCCAGCATTTAATTCTGTAAATCAAATCATGTATAAAAATGAAGATTGGTTAAATTTTTCTGCTAGTTTAAAATCTGAATTATTTTTTGAACAGAAAGAGTTTCCGAATTTCAACTATGAAGTATTAGATCAATTTACTGGAGAACGATTTGAAATAGATATAAGTTCACCTCCTCAAGGGTTTCATCTTATACATTTTTATAGTGAATTAACCCTTAAAATGAATAAAAGAACAAGCTTAAATATTGGATTAGGAGTAAATAATGTCTTTAATACTTCTTATAGAAATTATTTAAACAGCTTACGATATTTTGCCGACGAATTAGGAAGAAATATTATTTTACAATTAAAACTAAATTATTAAACAATAACAATTATGAATACTAATAAAATAAACACTAAAACAATGAATACTAATTATTTAAATTTTATGAAAACCACTAAATTATTTATTATGGCAATTTTTTGCCTAACGTTAATTACATCGTGTAAAGATGATGATGACAACCCAGAGCCAGTAAACGAAGTAGAGTTAATTACAAACGTAACTTTAAGGTTTACCAATACTGCTAATGATGGTGATGTTGTAATAATGTCTAACGTAGCACCTGATGGACAAGAAGGAGCATTTACAAATAGTGTTAATGGTACATTCACAGCAGGACAATCGTACTTTTTGGATCTAAACATAACTAATGAAAGTGATCCAAGTGATGTAGATGATATTTTAAATGACGACATTATACCTGAGGGAGATGAGCATTTTTTTAAATATGATAACACACTTGGTATAGGAATGGTTAGAGATGCTAGTGATCTTGCTGGAGCTGGTGGAACTAGATTAGGGGTTTCTACAACTTGGATTACAGCAGCAGCAGGTACTGGAAATTTACAAATTATTTTAGTTCATGAGCCAGACAGCGCTGATGATTCTAATCAATTTGGTATAACCACAGGAGGAGAAGAAGATTTTAACATAACATTCCAAGGTGTAGAAGTACAGTAATAACCATAACATAATTATTAAAAACGCTACAGAAATCTGTGGCGTTTTTTTATAATAAAAAAATTGAAAAATTATTTTACAAACTTAGTTTCCTTGAGTGTATTCAAAAGGATAAATGATATAATGAAAAAAATCGCCAAACACAATACACTCCATTGCATAGAATCGGTTAAAGCATATAACAAACCATAAACAAAAGTCCCTAAAACTATTGCAATTTTTTCAGTAACATCATAAAAACTAAAATAAGTGGCATGGTCTTCAGTTTCTGGTAATAGTTTAGAATATGTAGAACGGGTTAAGGATTGAATGGCACCTAAAACTAACCCTAAAACACCACCCAAACCATAAAAAAGAACATCTACATTTGGTAATTCTTTGTGAAGATTAAATGCTGCTAAACAGACAAGAACCCATATTAAAACTGTAACTTTTAGTGCCTTGAAATTTCCATAACGTTCAGAAAAATTAGAAAAAAACCAAGCTCCAAAAATAGCAACTATTTGAATTAACAACACTGTAATAATTAAATTAACTGTTCCAAGTCCTAATTCAGTTGAACCAAATATTGTTGCTAATAATATAATAGTTTGAACGCCAACACTTAAGGAAAAAAAGGCATAAAGAAATCTCTTTAATGTTGGATAATTTTTAATTTCATTTCCTACAATTTTTAATTCTTTAAACCCTTTCCATATGTAATCTTTTTCCGGTTTTTTATCAAAAATATTATTGGGTAGCCTTCTGAAAGTGATTTGTGCAAAACCTAACCACCATAAGCCAACCATAACAAATGATATTTGTGATGCAGCACCAGAAGTAATCCCTAATAATTCTGGTTTCAATATCATTCCTAAGTTTATTATTAATAAGATGACTGAACCTAAATAACCTAAAATAAATCCTTTGGCACTCACCCTATCTTGATCTTCGGGAAAAGCAACCTCTGGAAGATAAGCATTGTAAAAAACAATACTAGACCAAAAACCAATACTCGCAAGAACAGTAAAAACGATACCTATCCAAACCGTATCAATTCCATCAAAAAAATACAATGACATCACCGATATAGAACCTATCCAACAAAAAATTTGAAGAAAACGTTTTTTATTTCCTGTATAATCTGCAATTGCTGAAAGAATTGGTGACATAAAGGCAACAACTAAAAATGAAAAGGATAAGGCATAAGAATACAATGTGTCTGGATGTTCCCATGTTGTTCCTAAAAAAGAAACCGTGGCACCTTCAGTTATATTTGAATAATATAAAGGGAAAACGGCTGTTCCAATAACCAAAGAATAAACGGAATTTGCCCAATCATAAAATGCCCAGGCATTGATAAGCTTTTTGTCTCCTTTTTTTAACATGTAAATTGCGATTTTAAATATTAAAAGCTAAAAAATACTTTTAATTTTTGGTTATTATTATATATGCAATATACTTAAATTTAGTAAACCTTAAATTTTTCATAATTATCTGATCTCATCACCTATTCTTCTATAAGACAAATTAGATTTCCATATTTTTGTATGTGTAGCAAAGTATTTATCTAGTTTAAGATTTTAAAAAATTATTGAAACTTTTAGAAAATAAAAAAATATTAATTCCAAGTTTAGTTATTCCTAAGCCAGTAAGCTATTTCGCAAAAGTCTTAGAATTAATTTCAGTAAGGTTAGCCAGTTTGTTTGGAATGAGGTTATTTATGACTCCGATAAATTATCCAATACCCAAGCGGGAACAATACATGTTGAAGAGCGCACAGAAAAAGCGTATATTTATTGAAGACATCAACAAAGAAATTGAAGTTTTATCTTATGGATATTCTAGAAAAAAAATATTACTAGTTCATGGCTGGTGTGGTAGAAGTACACAATTGTTTGCTTTTGCTGATAAATTATTAGAAAATGGATATATGGTTATTTCTTTTGACGGTCCTGCTCATGGAAAATCTTCTGGAAAAACTACTATGATGCCAGAATTTTTAGAAACAATAAAGAAAATTAACTCAACATTTGGGCCTTTTGAAGCTGCTATAGGACATTCTTTTGGCGCTACAAGCTTGTATATAGCCACTTCCGATTTTTTAAACATAAAAACATTAGTAGCTATTGGTTCTGCGGATAAAATTTCTGATATCATCTTTAATTTTTCAAAAAACTTGTATTTGAAAAAAAAATCAGCCAAGTTGATTCAATCTAGGTTAGAAAATAAATGGAGTTTAAAAGTTGATGATTTTTCAAGTAGTAACGTTGCAAAAAAAATTAAAATTCCTGTACTAGTAATTCATGACAAAACTGATGGAGATGTTCCTGTAAGTTGTGCTTATAAAATTAGACAAAATTTAGAGAAAGGAAGTTTATTAATTACAAGTGATCTAGGACATACAAAAATTTTAAGAAATCAAGAAGTTATTAAAAAAAGTATCAATTTTATAAAACAAAATACATGAAAAAATTTACATCATTTATAGTACTTGCTTTTTTAATTAGCTGCTCTGGTGTTGCTCAGAAATCAGAAAAAAAAGAAGCAAAAAAATATGCAATAGAAAAAACAGCATCTGAATGGAAAAAACAATTAAATAGCTTAGAATATTATGTTTTGAGGGAGGCTGGAACAGAAAGACCTTTTACAAGCCCTCTAAACAAGAATAAAGAAAATGGTATTTATGTTTGTGCCGCATGTGAAACACCTCTTTATAACTCTACTTATAAATTTGATTCCGGAACAGGTTGGCCATCTTTTGATAGAGCCATTGAAAATAATGTTGAATTAGATGTAGACTATAAAATTGGTTATGCCAGAACTGAATTGAAATGTGCAAATTGTGGTGGACATTTAGGACATTCCTTTAATGACGGCCCCTCAAATACGACTGGTGAAAGACATTGTATCAACGGAGTAGCTTTAAAGTTTAATAAAAAAAAATAAAAAGTACTTAAATAAAGTAAAAGTATAATAAAATTTAACTGGTAAATCTTTTTTGAACAGTAGAATTTATAACAATGGACTCTGGGTCTCCATCAAATTCATCTAGTCGTTTTAACAAAAGCCTAGCAGAAGTAGATCCTACTTTTTTACCATGTTGGTCAATGGTGGTAAGTTTAGGTGTTAAGTGTTCTGATATAACTCTACTCGCATAACCTATAATAGCAACCTTTTTATTTGTTAATACTTCTTTCCTTTTACCAATCCTATAGGCTGCTAGGGTAGATTCTTGATCTAAAGCCATTATAGCATCAATCTTATTTAAATCAATTAACTTAATTAACTCTTTTTCTAAATACTCCTCTGAACCTTCAACTATAATTCCATCCTGCTTATTTTCAACAGCTGATTCATATCCTTTTGTTCTGAGTTTGCCTACATTTAAATTATTAATGCTAGAGACTAGTGCAATACTTTTTCTTCCTTCATTTATTAATTCATTTACAGCATTAAAAACAGCATTATAATCATCAACCAATACTTTATCACAAGAAATGGAATTTACAATTCTATCTACCATTAGCAGGGGGATATCACCAATTAAACTATTTAAATGGGAAAATTCTTGTTTAATTTGTGTTTCCTCTGATACAGCAATAATAATGGCATCTACAAGTCCATTAGATAATGTCTGTACAGACTGCACTTCTTTATCATAAGATTCATTAGTAATACTAATAATAATATTATATTGAGATTTAGCAATTACACTATCTATACCTCTCAAAACTCTAGACATAAAGAAATTTTTAATACTTGGTAAAACAACTCCAATTGTGTTAGTTTTTCCTGACTTTAAGTTTACAGCCAATTTATTAGGCTTGTAGTTATGAAGTTTTGCTGCTGATTTGATTCTTTCTTTTGTAGTATCACTAATTTCATAACTATCATTTAACGCCTTAGAAACGGTAGATATAGAGACCTCTAGGATTTTAGATAATTCTTTAATTGTGATATTTTTCTTCATTTATAGCTTTATGTTCCCGAAAAATACAATAAGATTTAAGAATAGCAAACTTAAATAGCTTACTTTTTTAGTAAACAACCTTTAGGTTCAATAACAAAACTTCAATATTCCTATTATGGTACAGAAATATTCATAATTAAAAAAAGAATACGTTATACTCGTTACAAGTGTAACTAAAATTAAGATAATTATTTAAAATACATTATTGCAACTCTAGAATCAAAAAAAGATTAAGTACTCTTTTTCTTTAGTAAAATGCATGGTATTTTCTATATTTGTTCTTCTTAAAAAGCAAAAGAATCCTATGTTTAATAATTTAAGTGAAAAATTAGATAAAGCTTTACATACCCTTAAAGGGTACGGTAAAATAACTGAGGTTAATGTAGCTGAAACTTTAAAAGAAGTTCGAAGAGCATTACTAGACGCTGATGTTAATTTTAAAATCGCAAAAGAATTTACCAAAAGAGTTCAAAATAAAGCCATAGGACAAGATGTTTTAACCACATTGAATCCTGGTCAACTGATGGTAAAATTGGTTAAGGACGAATTAACCGATTTAATGGGGGGTGATGTTGTTGGCATTAATTTAGGAGGAAACCCAACCGTAATTCTAATGTCTGGTTTACAAGGTTCTGGTAAAACTACTTTTTCAGGTAAACTAGCTAACTTCTTAAAAAATAAAAAAACAAAAGAAGTACTTTTAGTTGGTTGTGATGTATACAGGCCTGCTGCAATAAATCAATTACAAGTAGTTGGAGAACAAATAGGAGTTGACGTGTATGCTGAGGTTGAAAATAAAAATCCTGTAGAAATTTCATTAAATGCTATTAAACACGCTAAAGCAAATGGTAAGAATGTAGTTATAATTGATACTGCTGGTCGTTTAGCTGTTGATGAAGAAATGATGACTGAAATTTCAAACATTCATAAAGCTGTAAAACCTCAAGAAACATTATTTGTTGTTGATGCTATGACTGGACAAGATGCAGTGAATACAGCAAAAGCTTTTAATGATATCTTAAACTTTGATGGTGTAATACTAACAAAGTTAGATGGCGATACTCGCGGTGGAGCTGCTTTGTCAATTAAATCAGTTGTTAACAAACCTATCAAATTTATAGGGACTGGTGAAAAAATGGATGCTATTGATGTTTTCTATCCAGATAGAATGGCAGACCGTATTCTAGGAATGGGAGATGTTATATCTTTAGTTGAAAGAGCTCAAGAACAATATGATGAAGATGAAGCTAGAAAACTTCAAAAAAAGATAGCAAAAGACCAGTTTGGTTTTGATGATTTTTTATCTCAAATCCAACAAATAAAGAAAATGGGAAGTATGAAAGATCTCGTTGGAATGATTCCTGGAGCTGGAAAGGCCATGAAAGATGTCGATATTGATGATGATGCTTTTAAAGGTATTGAAGCTATAATTCATTCAATGACTCCATTAGAAAGATCTACACCTACCTCAATAAATGCTAGTAGAAAAAAAAGAATAGCTAAAGGTTCTGGTACATCTGTTCAAGAAGTAAATCAATTGATGAAGCAATTTAATCAAATGAGTAAAATGATGAAAATGATGCAAGGAGGCGGTGGAAAAAAGATGATGCAAATGATGAAAGGGATGCAATAATAATTGAAAACATAATTAAATGATTTTATTAGACGGAAAAAAAACTTCATCTGACATCAAAGATGAAATTACATTAGAAGTTTTACAATTAAAAAAAGAAGGGAAGAAAACACCCCATTTGGCCGCAATAATAGTTGGTAATGATGGTGCTAGTAGAACATATGTTGGTGCTAAAGTAAAAGCTTGTAATCGTGTTGGTTTTTTATCTACTCTAATAGAATTATCTCAGGAAATCTCTGAAGCATCACTTTTGTCCAAAATTGAAGAATTAAACAACAATAATGCTATAGATGGATTTATAGTTCAACTTCCCTTACCTAAACATATAGACGAGCAAAAGGTTTTAATGGCTGTAGATCCAAAGAAAGATGTAGATGGGTTTCATCCAACTAATGTTGGAAAAATGGCCTTAAATCTTCCCACCTTCATTTCTGCCACTCCTTACGGTATTCTTGAATTATTAGAGCGATATAAGGTTGAAACTTCAGGGAAGCACGTTGTGGTAATTGGAAGAAGTCATATCGTTGGAAGCCCAATGAGTATTCTGCTTTCCCAAAAAAGAACTGTTGGAAACGCTACAGTAACAATTACACATAGCAGAACCAAAAACTTAAAAGAAATTACTTTACAAGCAGATATAGTCATAGCTGCTTTGGGCATACCTGAATTTTTAACTGAAGATATGGTTAAAGATAATGTGACTGTAATTGATGTTGGTATTACAAGGGTTGAAGATAAGAGTAAAAAAAATGGTTATCGTTTATTGGGTGATGTAGCTTTTGATGAAGTTTCAAAAAAGGCATCGTTTATTACCCCTGTTCCAGGGGGAGTTGGCCCAATGACTATAGCTATGCTTCTGAAAAACACGTTATTAGCCTCAAAAATTAATAATTAAAAAAAAGTGATATATTGTAAGAAATATCTTACAATTGAATGATTTTTTCTTTGGTGAAAATGCTGATTTTATACCTTTCTCTGAACAGCACATTTTAATTAGTGCTATTGTAATTACATTAGGTACTATTTTAATTTATTGGGCTAAAAAACAATCTGAACAAATTCAAATTTTAACCGGTAATATTATAGCATCTTCAATAAGTTTAACAGTAATTTTTGGGTCAATATTAAATATTTACAAACCAGATTTTAATTACCAAGAAGACCTTCCTCTTCATTTATGTAGTTTTTTAGCATTAATTATTCCTGTGCTTTCTTTCACTAGAAAATATATCTATTATGAAATCCTCTTCTTTTTAATTTTAGCAGGGACATTGCAATCTTTAATTACACCTTCAGAATATAATTTCCTAAACTTTACTTTTTTTAGGTATTGGTTTGTTCATTCAGGACTTGTAATATTTATGTTATATGCAACATTTATATATAAAATGAGACCTACACTAAAAAGCGTATTTAAATCATTTATTGGGATGCAAGTATACATGATCATTATGTTTATCATAAATTACATGTTAGGTTCTAATTACTTTTATACTAATAGAAAACCTAATGCTACTACTCTATTGGATGTTTTTGGAGAATGGCCTCAATATATTTTTGTAGTTGAATTAATTGTTATTCCTTTTTTCTTGCTAATTTATTTACCTTTTTATTTAACTAGAAAAAAAGAATAAACCTACTCTTCCCTATTTACTAAATTAATAGAAAATGCTGGAAGGCAGATCGCAATATATTCACATTCTTTTTCAAAAGGGTTTGAGTATTGAACTCTTATATTTTTTTCAATTTTTATAGATTGTCCAGCCACTAAAATGATTGTTTCTCCATCTATAATGAATTGTTTTTTTCCTTTAATAATGTAAGTAAATTCCTCGAAACTTGGGGTTTGAAAAGGTTCGCTCCATCCAGGTGGGGCAATCATATGAGCAATACTGATTTTAGAATTTTTATCAGTTAAATTACCAAAATGTTCCTCGATACGTTTTCCATCATTTGTTGGAACTATAAATGGAGTATTTTGAATGATATATTTATTAGACATCTTAATAGAACCAAACAATAAACGATTTCATCTTAGCTAAATCAGGAATTTGTTCTATGGTAACCTTTTGATTACTAAAAGCTTTCAATCCTAATTCCTCCTTGTCTATTGCAATGGTAGCATTTAATTCATCAATAAATAAAGTAGCAGAGTAAAAAGATGATTCTATTTTATCTATTGTATTGTTAGCTCTAACATCTGAAAAAGATGTTCTAATATTAAGACCTGTTGTTGTTTTAAATCTATCGTCAAAAATTTGTATACTTTTTATTGTTGAAGTAGAATCTAACTGTTCTTTTGGCACTATAGTTAGCAAGTGTTTCCCATTCTTATTATAAATTAAATACTCATCATCATCTTGAAAATAATTGTCACCAAGGGCACCCTCACTGAGATTAGAAACTATAGAATCGTTTTTAAAAATCTCAGAAAGTTCTTTTATGGTTGTTTTAATTGTAAGATGTCCTACTTTTCCTTTTTCAATGGCAAATTTTTGGCTATCTGAGCAGCTAATAATTAATGATAATAGCGCTAAAAAAGGAAAGAGGAGACTGTATTTTTTCATTATAAGTTTTTAAATAATCATTAATAGAACGACTGAAGCTATTACATCGTATTTGAAAAGCTTAAATATCTTTGTAAAGATATAAAAAGAATCAAATTATTAGAAATTAAATACTATTATCTATCTATCCATTTTTTAAACTCCTTGACTTTATCTCTACTCACTATAATTTCTATTTCAGAAAAGGAATTTAGCACTAGTCTGAGTCTACTATTTGTATATACTACTATATCTTTAATTGCATTAACATGAATTATAAAAGTTCTATTAACTCTAAAAAAACTTTCTGGATCTAAACTTTCTTGCCAATAGTCTAAAGATTTATCTATTAAAAAACTTCTATTAGATTCAGAGTGAATATATGTTGATTTATTTTCACTATAAAAACATTCAATTTCATTTGTAGGAATAATTTTAATATGCTGTCCGATTTTTAAGGTAAATCTTTTCTTATACTTCCTGTCTATAGGATTAATTAAAAGTTTACGAATATCATCAATATTAACTTTAAGGTTAGATAATTTAGGAAGTTGTTTGTGGTATTTATCTACCGCATTTTTTAATTCATCCTCATCTATAGGTTTTAATAAATAATCAATACTATTCAATTTAAAGGCTTTAAGCGCATATTCATCATAAGCAGTTGTAAATATAATAGCGCTGTGAATAGTTAATTCCTCAAAAATTTCAAAAGACAATCCATCAGATAATTGGATATCTAAAAATATTAAATCTGGATCTTCATTAGTTTGAAACCAATTTAAGGACTCTCCTACAGAATGTAACATAACTTGAACTTCTATATCAAGTTTTTCTAGCATTCGTTTTAATCGTCTTGCAGCAGGTTTTTCATCTTCAATAACAATAACATTCATATAATTATTAATTATTTTTCGTTCATGTATTCTTTGATCTTTTTATCTTCCCAACTTTTATTCATAAAAAGTAGATTTTCTGAAAAAGTATTGTAGGTGTGAAAAGCGATAGCTATACCCCACCAAAACCATAGAGAAAAATTATTTCCTTCAAAAATAGCTTCCTCAAAAGAATTTCCTCTTACAAGATCTTTATAAACTTTGATTGATGATAGCACAATGTTTACAAATAAATAAATACTAACATGACTATAATATTTTTTTAATTTTTCAATTCTTTTTTTAGCTCTTAAATAGCTTTTATCTAGTTCATTATTATCTAATTCCATCTTCTATTTTTTTAAGATATTACCACTTCTTTCATCTTCTTTCTTCATTAATTCTCTAATTTTCTTCTCTTCCCAAGAACTACCTAGAAGGTTTTTAAAACCAAATACACTCAGCCAATGAAAAAATATACCTATCCCCCAAAATAACCAGGTAGAATAAACACCAAAGTTTGTTAAAGATTCCAATAAACTACTGTTATCGCTGTAGGTTAATCCAAAAATAATAATACCACTTATAAAAATATTGATTAATACATATATTAAAAAGTGAGAATAAAAATCTCTTATTTCTTTAACTTTTTTCTTTGCGTTTAAATACTGTTGTTCTTTTAAAAATTCCTTTTCCATTTTAATTTTTTATTTATTTTTTTTTATGTACTCATCAATCTTTTTTTGCTCCCAAGCATTTCCAAAGCCTATAGATGACAAACCTAGCACTTTTAGCCAATGAAAAAATAATCCCCATAAGTTTCCAAATAAGGCCCACCAAAACCAATGATAATTTGGCGTTAACTTCAAGTTAACAAACACTAGAAATGGTAGTAAGAAAAACATTACTGTTACATGTGAATAAAACCCCTTGATCTCTTTAACTTTTTTTTGAGCATTTAAATATTGAATCTCTTTGTTAAATTTAATTTCCATATTCTTACTATTTATCTTTTGAATCATTCATAAGTTCTTTAATCTTTTTTTCTTCCCAATTCTTACCCAAGAAAATATTATAATTATTAGCCTCTAGCAACTGCGAAAGTAAGCCAATACTCCATCCAAATAATGGAAACCAAAACCATTGAAAATATGGAATATAGCTTAAGTTTATAAAAATTAAAAAAGGCATAACTATAACAAACGATGCTAAACTTGAGTAAAACTTTTTTAGTTTCTCTACTCGCTCAACTGCTAGTAAATATTTACTGTTTTCTATATTTTCTGAATACATCATATCATTAATTTTTATTAATAGAGGAATATTTACTTTAAAGATTTTATGATCATTTTCTATGATTACATTTTTGTCTGAAATTAATCCATATCTGTCAGCTATATTACGAAGTCCTACTCTAGTTCCCTTTCCTATAGCTTCTTTTGGGTTAATGTTATTTTCGATAATTAAATAATTACCTTGTTCGTATATTTTAATAGTTAGAGGTTTAGATGATGATACTACATTATGCTTTAATGCATTTTCTAGAAGTAATTGTAATGAAAGAGGAACAATTTTAAAATTTTCATTACTTACGGAAGAAGGTATATCAAACTTCACGGCATCTTCAAATCGCATTCCAAGTAATTCCATGTAGGTGTTCGCAAATTTAATTTCTTCCATTACTGGTATTAAGTCTTTGTTTCTTTGTTCTAAAACATACCTGTAAACTTTAGATAGTTTAGTGGTGAATTTCTCTGCTTGATTTGGATTTTCTCCAATGAGAGAAGTTAATACATTAAGACTATTGAATAAAAAATGTGGGTCTAATTGACTTTTTAAAGATTCAAATTTTGCAGTTTCAGTTTTAGCTACAATTTCTTGTTTTGTGTTTTCTTGAGTCATAGAAAGCTTCCATTTAATCATGAAATCTTTTGCATGAAAAAAAACTGAAATTCCAAGGGATAATACTATATAAAAAAAATGAGTATATAAGTTAGAACCTTTAAAAAATAATGAAGAATCATGGTCATAAAGTAAATACCAAGAAATATAATTTATCCCCAATATTACGGGTACAGTATATAAAATAGTAGCTATAACACCTATTGTAACTCGCTTTTTTGTTTGAGTAATCCAATCCCATTTATAGCTTAAATAATAATTTATAAACCCGTTCCCAAAACCTAAACTAAAAGAATACATTCCCGAAATTATAAATGAAAATGCAATACCCTCAAAGCTGAATGATTCTGAATTCAAATAACTTATTCCTGTTTCTTGAAAAAGAAAACTAAATATGATTCCAAAAATAAATGTCATTTTTAAACAAACAACAGCAATATCTTTTAGACGTTTGTAAGGAAAAAAAATATTTTTTCTCATATTTTTTGAATAGTATTTTTGTTAATTAAATTAAACATTTTAAAATTTAATTTCTAAAGTTAAATTTTTTTCTCCTAAACTAAATTTTGAATTTGTAAATGTAGTTTTTTTAGTACTCAACAAATGTTTAGATGTAGTGTAATCCTCTATTGGAAATCCTAATTCGTCAAAATCAATTTTATTATTATTATTTCTATCATAAAAACAAACTACTGAATATTCACCTTTTTTTAAATTTTTAAACATAACTGAACTTTTTCCATTTACAATAATTGCTTGTGTTGTTTTTAGAGGTTTTTTCATAAATGTTACTTCGTCAAATAGAAAAAATGACACTTTGCCTTCATCATTTATAACGTTAGTTACAGTCAAAGTAATATTTTTATTTGAAATTAAAAAAACTCCAACAAACAATAATATAGAAGTTAAAATAGTCACTAAAATTTTCATCATATATTACAAAATTTAAACATAAATACATTTAACACTTGATAAATATGAAACAAATATGCAATGATGATATCAGTAACAAAAGAATAAAATACTGAGCTGTCTTTTTTTTAGGATGAGTTGTAAGAAGTTTTAATTTTTAAGTTTTAGTACTCTTCTAAATAGGGCTATAATGAACCTTAAAGGTGGCATTGATAGCATAATTCTTAAATCCTCAATGAAGCTTGTTTCTTCATCAAGAAATCTGAATACATTTTTTAATGAATTTCTTTGAAATAATTTAGAGAATAATTTAGAGCCTAGATGATTGTAGTTAGCTAGCACATCCAACATTAATAAGTCATAAAACCAGAATCTTGTTTTCTTTCTAAAATTTGTAAAATCATTCTCTGTTTTAAGAAACGCAATAAGTTGAATAGTTTTCTTAGAAGTATTCTTAAAAGTATACCCTGTACTTGCTTTTGTCCAGCCTCCAACTGTACCAATATTCAATATGTTTTTAGAGTTTTCTTGCCAAAACTTGAAGGAAGTCATTGGAATAACACCTTTTTCTTTTTCAATAATGGTATACTCTGAAATGGAGTTAAGTTCCAAGTATTTTTGTAACTCACGCTCATATTCTTCTTTTGTTAAAATATCTTTAGAGAATAACGTATACTCAAATAGTGCTTTGTTTGCAGAAACCGGTAAAACATACATAAATCTAGTATTCATTTTTTGATCAACAGTAAAGTCCATAAAAGTAGCAACTGAGTCATCAAAGACGTTTTTTTTGGTTTCTATGAACCATCCTGTAAAATGTTGTAAAAGAACAGGATACTCTTCTTGATGAGTAAAATTTTGATCAAAATCTATACTATTAAGCAACTTTTCTGAATGATATCGGCCTATTGAGGTCTCCACAAAAGCACCATCTAAAGTATCTGTAACACTCAAAACAGTAGTTTTAATAAAGCTAATGTTTTTTTTAGTCTCTATGAAACTCCACAATTTTTTATAAAATTTGGAACTTCTAATCATTTTATAAGTGTAGGATTGAAGTGGTATAGTATTCTTATAAGAATAGCTTTCAAATAATATTTTACTCCAAGACTTATATACTAAATCATCCCATTCACCTTTTCCATTTTCCCAAAAACACCATGTTCTATCATTGGATGTTTTTTTCTCTTTATCAATTATTAATATTGATGCAGTATCAAAAAAAGAATCTTTAGCCATTCTATAGGCAAGCATAAGCCCTGAAGCACCAGATCCATTAATAATGTAGTCGTATTTTTGCATTAAAAAATTAAAAAAGTGAAAAAGAAAATAGTGATAGCAACAAATATATGAATAGATAACTTCTTATTTGTCTTTGAATTAATTTGACGGTATAAATAATGCGCTATACTACCAATAATAAACCAAGCTATATAATTTTTAATAGGAATAATACTATTTTCAAACTCCCAGAAATCAAACCTTGGAGCTGATACCTCAATCATAATATCTAATAACATCATTATAAAACCACCAATTAGAGATTGAATAACTGTGTTTTTATGTAGTAGTGAACTTAAGTCAGCAGTAATTATCGTTAATACAGCCCAATTAACACAAATCATTAACGGAACTCCACCTAATTTTATCCCTAAATTTCCCCCATAGGAATAGGAGCCAAAAATTAAACCATAATTAACACCTAAATATTCTGTTGTAAAGCCGATTAAAAATGGAATAAAGAAAGCAAGTAAAAACTTCTTAGATAAATCTTTAACATTCCAAATGATAAGGATAACATACATTGAAAGGTTAATTGGTGTTAATTTTAAAAACCAATCAGAATTAGAAGATAAAATTCCTAAAATACCGGAAATATTAAAGAGCCAAATGATAAAAATGGATATTGCTATTTTATATTTTGAAATCATACATGCTTTAAAATTAATTCTGAAACAATTTTACCAGATAATAAACAAAGTGGTATACCTCCACCTGGATGGACACTTCCACCACAAAAATAAAGATTTGAAATTTGCTGACTAAAATTTGGATGTCTTAAAAAAGCTGCAAACTTATTATTACTGGAAGCACCATATAACGCACCTTGATAAGAATTGGTGTTAGATTCTATTAACCTGGGATCTAAAACAGTTTCAGATTCAATTAGATCTTCTAAATTTACCGATAAAGAAACGGATAATTTTTTTAAAATATTTGATCTAACATTTTTTATAATAGTATCCCAATCTTGGCCAGTGTTGCTTGGAACATTTACCATTACAAACCAATTTTCACAACCCTTAGGTGCATCAGATTTATTTTCCTTAGATGAAATATTTACATATACGGTAGGATCCTTATACACCTGTTGTTTATTAAAAATATAATGAAATTCTTGATTGTAATCTTCAGAAAAAAATATGTTGTGTAAATCTAGTGAATGAAATTCTTTTCTAATTCCCCAATAGAATATTAAAGCAGAACTAGATCTTGGTTGTCTTAAAATTTTTTCAGGTGATTTTTGATCTTTTAATAAAGATCTGTATGTTGAAACAACATCACTATTAGAAATTACAATATCAGATAAAAAATCATTGTGATTTGAGGAAATACCTACAGCTTTCTTATTAGAAACATGAATTTTGTCAACTTTAGAGTTAAAATGAAATTTAACACCTAAATCTAGAGCTAATTGGTAAATACTTTGAGTAATTGAATGCATACCTCCAGTTGGGAAGAAAGTGCCATAATACTGCTCTAAATGAGGAATCATCGACATTATTCCAGGGGTTTGATAAGGAGAAGATCCATTATAAGTGGCAAACCTGTCAAATAATTGAACCAATCTAAAATCATCAAAGTTTTTGGCATTATAATTATGTAGTGTTGAATTAATGTCTAAACTATTAATATTAAAAATTGCTTTTATCGTATCTTTTGAAAAATACGTGGAAAATTTATGTAAAGATTTTTCCAAAAACAAAGAAGACGTTAAATCATATTTTTTCTTACTTCTGTTAAAATAGCGAAGTAATTGATCCTTGTCTACATTAAAAGTTTTTGCTGCAGTTTTAGTAAATTCATGAACATCTGACTTTGCTTCAAAAGTAGTTCCGTCTTTAAAAAAATAATGACAGGCTGTTTCTTTTTTCTTGTAAGAAAAATAATCTTTTATGTTTTTTTTTGAAATGGAAAAAAGTTCTTCAATAAATTGAGGCATAGTAAATAGTGAAGGCCCCATATCAAAACGATACCCATTTTTTGAAAAATCTGTCAACTTACCTCCTGGATAATCGTTAGATTCAAAAACTTCAACTTTAAAACCTGCATTTTGAAGCCGAATTGCTACAGATAAACCAGCAATTCCTGCACCAATGACAATTGCTTTTTTAGGTTTTTTTTTACTCAAGCCTATTTTTTTTGGGTTTTCTAAAATATTTAAGAGGTACATACAACATTCCAAAACACTCACCATCGTGTTTCATTAGCTTCTTGTGATGAATTTTGTGTGCTTTTCTTAGACCTAATAAATACCAGTTTTTTGTATGTTTAAACCATTTAAACCTTTGATGAATTAATACATCATGAACCAAGAAATAGGCTGCACCATAAGCCATAATCCCAAAACCTATAGCTGCGACAAAATACAGTTCTTGTTCTAAACCTAAATAAATTGATAATGAGCTAGGTAAAGCAAAAATGATAAAAAACAGGTCATTTTTTTCAAATAAATTTTTATACTTTGGCTGATGATGATCTTCGTGTAAATACCATAAAAAACCATGCATCACAAATTTGTGAGTACACCAAGTTATGCCCTCCATAACTAAAAAAGTAACTAAAGTTGTTAAAGCCAAAAGTATCATTAAATCATATTTAATTTATACTTTACATAGCTTCTTGCCAGTAAATTAATTTTCATTGGATCGGATATTCTAACCCTTGTTTCAATAATTTCTGATGAAGGAACACTACTTAACTTTTTTAATAACCTCCTGTAATATCTATAAGCCATATATACTCCAAACTTAGCTTCAACTGGTAATTTAAGAATACCATGATTAAAAGCATAATCAAAATCTTCTTCTATCTCCTGTATAATAAGTTGTTTGGAGGCTGTATCCAAGGAAGTTAAATCTACATTTGGAAAATAAGAACGGTTGAGTAATTCAAAATCATCTTTTAAATCTCTTAAAAAGTTAACTTTTTGAAATGCTGAACCTAATCGCATAGCAGCATCTTTTAATTCATTGTATTTTTTATCATCACCATCAACAAAAACCTTTAAACACATTAAACCAACAACATCAGCAGAACCATAAATATACTCGTTATACTCTTCTTGAGTTTGATATTCTGTCTTTGATAAATCTGCACGCATACTTTTGAGAAAAGCCTTGACAAGATCATCAGTAATATTATATCTTTTAACAGTAGCTTGAAAAGAATTTAAAATAGGATTTAAACTTATACCATTTTCAAGAGCTTTATAATATTCGTTTTCAAAATCATCTAATAATTCTTCTTTTTTATAATCATGAAAAGTATCTACAATTTCGTCAGCAAAACGAACAAAACCGTAAATATTATAGATTGCTGATCTAATAGTAGTAGATAACATTTTTACAGCCAGTGAAAAAGATGTACTGTATTTTTTTGTTACTAATTTACTAGTATCGAAACTTACTTCATCAAATAATTCCTTCATTAAACTCTTGTTTTTTGTATTAACTCAGCTACAATTT
>OJFL01000042.1_pt1 | contig 63999 bp, 64 predicted proteins | sample 1594131 | NCBI WGS metagenome assembly OJFL01 (sample SAMN05416782, study PRJEB24817) | seawater metagenome | isolation source: Sea water | place: Canada:Atlantic | collected 2013-07 | reverse complement strand
AGCAGCAGATTTTCTAGGCGGAAAATATTTAAAAGAATGTACACTTTACGTGACCTTAGAACCTTGCCAAATGTGTGCAGGTGCAAGTTATTGGACTCAATTGGGAAAGATTGTATATGGGGCCTCTGAACCTCAAAGAGGCTTTGTTAATTTACAGACAACATTACACCCTAAGACAAAAGTTGTTAGCGGTGTTTTAGAGCATGAGTGTAGTCTTTTATTGAAACGATTTTTTATTGAAAAACGTAATTTGAATTGATGGTTTAAACTTATACCTTTTTAATAACACTTGTTACAATTCCCCAAATCACAAAATCATTTTCTTCAGTAATTTTTATACTAGGATACTCAGGGTTTTCAGGTTGAAGCCATACTTCACCATCACTTACTTTTAAGCGCTTTACAGTAAATTCACCATCTAAAAAACAAACAGCGATTCTATTGTTCTCAGGCTCAAGACTTCTGTCAATAATTAATAAATCTTTGTCATCTAAACCAGCACCAATCATAGACTGTCCGTTTACTTTGGCAAAGAATGTAGCTTCTTTGTTGGTAATTAATTCTTCATCTAGAGAAATTCTAGTTTCTGTAAAATCATCGGCAGGTGAAGGGAAGCCAGCTGAAATTCCTATATCAATAAAAATTGCACCAGTACTATTTGATGTTTTTGGAGTGAAGAATTGAAGTGATTTTGTCATTTATTTTACGGTAATGATATCGTTTATTTTTGTGGTATATTTTGGAGAAAGATGTTCCTGTTTCATTTTCCAAGTTCGTTGTAAGTCTTGATTTGCTAATTTTATAGCGGTTGTTTTAAACTTTTTATTTAAATGATCTATAGCAGACATTAATGGCTTGTGTTTTGGGTTTTCATGAAGAAATAAATTCAATTGATGATTATTTGTAGGCACCAACCCCGTAACAATAACTCCTGCTTTCTTATAATTAACACCCTTTTTAAAAATGATTTTTATAGCTTCTACTGCAGCTTTTGTAATGCTAAGGGTAGAATCTGTAGGATACGAAAACACAACAGTTTTTGATGCACTATATTGTTCAGTATTTTTTTTGTGACGATCACTTCTTAGCATCACGATGACCATGTGACAACTAGATTTTTGTGCACGTAACTTTTCTGAGCAACATGCGGCAAAAGTAGAAATTCTTTCAGTAATATCTTCAATATTTGAATAGGCCTGCTCAAAACTTCTAGTTGTTGAAATAGAGCGCTTTATTTCTTTTATTTCAAATTCAATTGTTGGAATTCCTTCTAAGTCTTTTTTTAATCTCCATTCTGTAATTGAAAAATTGCGACGCACCCATTCATCAGATAATTGGGTAAAATCAAATGCTGTTTTACACCCTTTTAATACCAAGCGTTTTTCCAGACGATGACCAATTCCCCAGACATTTTTAATGGCCGTCCATTTGAGTCCTTTTAATCGTTTCTCGTCAGTATCAATTACGTAAACACCACCGGTTTCCTTTGGAAATTTTCTTGCAATCTTATTTGCTACTTTGCAGAGTGCTTTTGTAGGAGCAATTCCTACGCACGTTGGTATGCCTGTCCATTTTAAAATTCGTTTTCGAATACTCTTGCCATATGTATTAAAATCATGACGATTAAATCCCGTAAGATCAATAAAAGCCTCATCAATACTATAGACTTCAACATTAGGTGAAAATTGCTCTAGAATTGTCATAACTCTTGCGCTCATATCACCATATAGCGGATAGTTAGAGGATAAAACAGTAACTTTATGATGCTTGCAGAAATCTTTCCATTTAAAAATAGGAGCACCCATTGGAAGATTTAATTTTTTAACTTCATCACTTCTAGCAATTATACAACCATCATTATTACTTAATACAGCAACAGGTTTATTTTGCAAACCGGGGTTAAATACCCGCTCGCAAGAAGCATAAAAGTTATTACAATCTACTAAAGCATACATAAACGTAAAGATACAAACAAGAAAGTACCAAAGAATATCATTGAGTTACTTATATTTGAAAAAAAGGATAAGAATTATGAACATCTTTGATATTGTAATAGTAGTTATTTTAATCTTTGCCTTTGTAAGAGGTTTTATGAAAGGTTTTTTTGTAGAGATAGCTTCTTTAATTGCTTTAATAGGAGGTATTTATGGAGCAATTTATTTTTCTTATTTTGCCTCAGATATCTTAAAAGAGTATGTAGAGTGGAGTAAGAATTATATTACATTAACAGCATTTGCTGTTACGTTTATAGTCATTGTAGTTGCCGTTTCATCCTTAGGAAAGGTCTTTACAAAAATGGCAAATTTTGTAGCGCTAGGAATGATTAATAAACTACTAGGAGGTGTTTTTGCTCTTTTAAAAAGTGTACTAATTTTAAGTGTATTATTTGTGTTTTTTACTCGTTTAAATGGCGTAATTCGTTTTGTAGAAAAAGAGATATTAGAGACCTCTGTCTTATACACACCTGTAAAGAAAATCGTTCCTACACTATTTCCAAATATTATTGAAGAGATTGAGGAAAAGAAAAATGAACTTCAATAAGGGTATTTATTATTATAAAAAATAAACGCTACAACGTATTAAATTAATAGGTTATAGCGCTTACAAGTCATCTTCTAAATTGAGATAAGTTAACGAAGACAGTTTCAATAATTTCTTAGGTGTCTTTATGATTTTTCACCCATTGTAAACAGGTTTTGAAATCTGTAAAAATAAATTCCTCTGGAATTAAATCTGGAATAATATCAATGCGCTCCATCATATATTTAGGCTGTGTTTGCATATCTACAACCAATACACTTTTACCATCTTTCTTAAGCTCTATAATACTATCTTCTAAAGCATACAACCCAGATTGATCTATATACTCCATTCTATCCATTCGAATAATAATGGTAGATGCAGTTGCTGGTATTTGCTTTATAAGTTGCTGAAAGTCACTTGTAGAGCCAAAAAACAAAGGTCCTTTAATGTGCTTAATGAAAATTTCATCACGTAATTTTTTTGTGATTCCAATTTCATCAGCCCAAGATTCTTCCTTTAAAGAAGTTACGTTAGATTGCTGCGCTGTTAAATCTCCAATTTTCTTCATAAACATTAAAGAAGCAATTACCAATCCAATTCCAACTGCATATACTAAATTCCAGAATGTAGAAAGTAACAATACAATAATCATAATAATTACTTCAGAACTCAATTTAATACCAGCTATTTTAATATCTCGAGGTAAAGAAGGAATCGCTTTTAATCCTTTATAATCCATTACTCCAATTCCAACAGTGACTAGGATTCCAGCTAATACAGCTGCAGGTATTTTAGAAGCAACAGGACCTAATCCTAATAAAATTACTAATAACATCAGCCCAGCAACCATTCCTGATAGTTTTGTTTTTCCTCCTGAATTAATATTTACAACTGTTCTAATGGTAGCACCCGCTCCTGGAATTCCTCCAAAAATAGAAGCAATACTATTCCCTATTCCTTGACCTATAAGTTCCTTGTTTGGTTTGTGTTTGGTCTTAGTCATATTATCTGCAACAACAGAGGTTAGTAGAGAGTCAATAGCGCCTAGCAAAGCTAATGTTAGGGCTGTAAAAATATAAGGAGTGATACTCGCTAAACTAAAGTTGGTAAAAATTTCCATATTTGGAATTGGAAACCCACTTGGAATTTCTTCTATGGGTTTATAGTCAAGACTAAATCCAACAGAAATACCCGTCATAACCACTAAGGCAACCAAGGTACTAGGTACAACAGTTGTTATTCGTTTAAATCCATAGATGATGATAATTGTCCCTAAAGCTAGGATTAGTTCTAGCCAATTTAGATGACTTAAAGCTCTTGGCAGTACTTTTAAGGTTCCTAAAACACCCGAAGCTTCTCTTCCGGCTAATGTTTTACTTTCTTTTATGATATCTGCACGCACAATGCTTTCACCTTCCGCTACTGTATTTTTATAATCTTGCAACGTAAGGATTTTATCAGTTTTTTTGTTTTTACTATCCTTTAGATATCTACTTAAAACAACTTCTTCAACCTGTGATTCAAATTGCTTCACAAACTCAGCGTCTTCTTTTGCATTATATCCGATGGAGGGTAAGATTTGAGTAACTAATATGATTACTCCAATAGCAGTCATAAAACCAGAAACCACAGGATACGGAATATATCGAATATACTTACCTAAGCCTGCCAGACCTAAACCAATTTGCAAAAGACCAGCCAATAAGAAAACAGTTAAAATAATTGGTAATGCTTTACTTACATCTCCATTATTAGAAGCTATAATTCCAGCGATAACAACCATACTTACGGCTGTCATTGGCGCTGTTGGACCAGAAATTTGTGTTGGAGTTCCACCAAAAAGTGCAGCAAAAAAACTAATGAAAATAGCACCATATAGACCTGCGTCAGGTCCTAATCCTGAAGAAACACCAAAAGCAAGAGCCAATGGTAGTGCAACAATACCAGCGGTAATTCCGCCAAATAGGTCGCCACGAACATTTGAAAATAGATTTTTCATACTTTATTATTAAAAATTTATAAATGTGATAAGATTAATTTGATCTCTGCTAGAGGTTTCAAAAATTTGATTCATATACCCAACTTCTACTTTTATTCCTGAAGAAACCTTATATCCTAAGCCTCCATAAACTCTATTTCTATCAAAAACGTTAGACGCTCCATTTAAGAAAATTTCATTGTAAGTAGATAGATAATATTTAGAGTCTTTGAAAGGAATATTTAGTCCTAAGAAATAACGAAAACGGGTTTTAAAATCACTTGCTACAAAACGTTGCTCAAAACGATAACGATGTTGTAAACTAAGTTTTCCAATATTGTGTTTTGAAATAAATTGCTGAAAAATTCTATGCTCTTCCACAGTAACTTTATCATCTTCGTTTCCGGTATAGTTTTCTGAGTTTATGTAGCCGTAACCAAGAAGTAAATTACTTTTTTCACCTATTTTATAACCGAGCCCAGTTCTAAGTAATAACTGTTCTAAGTTTCCAATAGTATTGTAATTTCTATACTGAATTTCATGATGAAGGTTCCATTTAGAGTTTAGCTGCTTACTTCCGATATAAACTAGCCAATTACCTGGACCATTTTCTTGACCAAATCCTAAAAAAGGAGTAGCTAAGAATACTAGGATGATAATGAGTTTTTTCATGGAGTTTTTAATCATAAAATGTTACAGATCCATCCTTAATATCATACATTGCACCAACAATTTTAATTTCTCCTTGATTTTCCATTTCTTCTAAAACAGGGCTTTGCGCTCTAATATTAGCAATGGTCATATAGACATTTTTCTCTGCTACATTATTTACGAATTCAATATTGCCAGAGTTTCTTTCGCTTGTATCTGCAGGTTCTTCAACTGCTTCAACTGCGGGTTTTAATTTACTAAGTAATGTTGTGAGATTTCCTAGTTTTGCATCATCGCAAGCTCCCTTTACGGCACCACAAGCTGTGTGTCCTAAAACAACAATTACTTTAGTTCCTGCGAGCTTACAAGTAAATTCCATACTTCCTAGAATATCTTCATTTACAAAGTTTCCAGCAATCCTAATGCTAAAGATGTCTCCAATTCCTTGGTCGAATACTAATTCTGCAGAAACTCTAGAGTCTACACAATGTAATATTGTAGCAAAGGGGTATTGACCTGTACTTGTATCTAATACCTGTGCTAATAAGTTTCTGTCTACCTCTTCATTGGATTGAAATCTTTGATTTCCTTCTTTTAATAAGTGAATAGCTCTATTTGGTGAAATGGCTGCCTGAGTTTCTTTTGTATGGGCTTTCATTTTAATATGTTTTATGGTTAATATTATAACAGAAATGTTACGGGTATTTGTTTTTAAAACTAAATATACCGTGGAATAGGGTTTTAAGAAGATAGACTTCTTATGCGAAAAGTTCTTCTGGAGGCGGGCTGTTTAATTTGGTCAAATTAAAAGTGTAGTTCTTTGAACAATAGCGAATTCTTTTTTTATGCTCAAGGCTTAAAAACACACCCTCCTTATCAGTTGAGTAATATATTTTTACCTCCAAATCTTTGATAGATTCTTTACCTTTATTTTCTTCTTCTTCACCAAAGTCAACTATTTCAGCAATCTCTATAGTGCTTTCCGATAAATTGATAAAAGTAGGCGCTACGATTGAGGCCGTGATAATCAATGTAAATAAGAAAGTTATAATAGTTTTACTCATAATTTTGCAAAAAGCTAAGGTACAAAGTTGGGTATAGTTATTTTAATTTTTTTTAAAAATACTAAGGATTTTAATCTTATCAGCAATAATCCAACCAGTTTTTCCATCTGAAATTCTAATTTTTTTCCAATTATCTACGGTATCTAGAACAAGAACCTTTGTTCCTTCGTGAAGTGTAAATATTTTTTCGCTATTGTCTGTTGGAGCATTGTTAATAGTAATTTCTTTACTGAATATAATTGCCTCTACAGTTGTATTTGAATACGTATACTCCTTTATTGTAAAAAATAAAGTAATCAATAAAAGCAGAAAACTAAGGATACTAGTCACAAAAAACAAACGTTTTATTGAAGGGGTAAATGAAAAATAGAATAGAAGAAAAAGTAATGTGCCAAGAATAGAAAACACAACATTAACGATAGCCCATTCATTGTAGGATAACTTTTTCACTATAGCGTCATCTAGTTTTTGAAATATTGTTTTTGGAATTTCATCAATAGCATCTATTGTGAGTCTTTTGGCAAACACTAAATTACTTTGAGCTTCCTCGTTTAAAGGGTTTAAAAGAAGCGCCATTTCATAATTATAAATAGCTGGGGCAACTTGGTTTAGTTTGTAATGACTATTTCCTAGGTTATAATATAATTCTGAGGAAATAAGTCCAAGTGCCTCTATTTTCTCATAGCTAGAAATTGCTTCAGAATAATTAGACAACTTGTAGTGCTCATTTCCTTCTTTAAATAATTTTTCAGAGTTTTGAGAAAACAACTGAGATGAGAGAAATAGCAGTAAAATTAGATTTTTTTTCATCTTACAATTGTTTATCAATTTGTGTGATTACAGAGATAGATTTTTCATAATCATCTTTCATTTCCACTGCAGATACTGGAGAATATCTTGCCATATCACAACTATTAAAAACTTCTATAAATGAGTTAATATCATCTTCATGTACATGCACAGTTTGCAGCAATTCTGTAATTTTTTCTTTACTAATATCTGAGGTTTCAATTTTTAATTTAGCTTTCAAATAATTGTGAAGTGCTTTTTCTAATGCCACATAAAAAGCTTCTTTAGCTCCTAGTTGTTTTTTTGCTTCAGAGAGATATTTTTTAGCTAAACGGTCTGCTTTTCTTAGCTTATTCCCTAAAACATCATTACTTCTTGCTTTGTTTTTTCTAGCAATTACGATACCTGTAGGAATAAATAATAAAGGAAGTAATAACAATAAATAGTAAAGTTTAGAAGCATAGAAATTTGATTTTTTTGCTAAATAAAATGAACTACTTGTCTGAATGTATTTAAAATTATCACCTGTAATAATAATTTCTTTTTTTGAGTTTGATTCCGCATCAGAATCTGTCACTAATTCTTTTCCTTCTAAAACCTCAACAAATAAATCTTCTGAAGTTAAACGAACATATTTTTTCTCTTTAAGGTCAAAATAAGAGAACTCAGTACTTGGAATTTTATATTTTCCTTTAAACTGTGGAACAACAGTATAATTTTTAGTTACCGAACCTTTAATACCTCTAGAATTAATATTAATTTTTTCCTTTTGTTCTGGGGTAAAAACTTCTAATTCTGAAGGTGTTTTAATTTCTGGTAATTCAAATAACTTTAAATTTCCATTCCCAGTAACTTTCACAGAAACTGTTGCTGATTCATTTGACTTCAGAATATTTTTGCTTGAACTTACTACAAAATTAAAATCACCAACAGCTCCATTAAAACTCTCAGGCTTTCCTTCGGTAGGGAGTGGCTTAGATTTAATAAATTTTTTAGCTGAAGCAAAACTTTTTGTTACGTTTCTTACAATAGGATTCCCAAAAAAATCTCCTCTTCCTGTAGGAACTCCAATTACAATATCCATTTTTATGGGGTCTATTGTAAGTTTTCCAGATTTTGTTGGAATTAAAAGAGCTTTTTGTAAAACAACATATCGGTATTGTTCTCCATTATAGGTTCCGTTTTTTGCATTTAATCCACGTATTTTAATATCTTGATTCCAAAAACCGTTATACTGAGGAGAATCTGTATATGAGAAATCTCTTACACTTATATTTTGACTAACATATAGTCTATATTCTACATAAATACCTTCACCAACATATGGACTAGATTTAGAAATTTCTGCAACTAAGTGAACATTTTGTTGTGCAATATAGTTAGGGTCGTTCGGGTCTTTAGGAATTTCTACCGAATCTAAAACAATTACTTTAACAGGTTCTGATTTAAGTACTTTATTGTTAAGTTTTATGCTAGCAAATGGAATTAAAAATTCACCTTTTTTCAATGGTTTAATTATGTAAGTATACGATTGAGAAAAACTTGCTTGACCGTTAATCCACGATTGGCTAATGGACTGGCTTGGTCCACTAACAATTTGGAAATTTTTAAAGTTAGGAGGTTCGAAGTTGTCCGCTCCTTGTTTATTAATGGTAAACTGTATTTTTAACCTTTGGTTGAGCCCTAATTTATTTTTACTAACAGTTGTAATAAGTTCAGGATTTTGCGCAAAAGCAGAACAACTCAATAGAGCACATAAAATTAGAATGTATTGAATCTTCTTCTTCATTTTTATTATCTAACGAATCACAAATATAAAACTTACCAATCTTTTTCTTGTTTAACTTTAGATCCTTTTGCTTTTTTTGCATTTAATTTTTTCTGAGTTTTTTTCTCTTCATTTTTTAAACTTTCTAGCAGCTGTTTAATTTGTTGAGGTGACATTTTACCGGGTTGGGGCTTTTGTTCTTTTTTTTCATTTTTCTTCGGGTCTTGTTTCTTTTTGTCGTCCCCTTTATCATCATTTTTTTTCGGATCTTTTTTCTCTTTATCGTCTCCTTCTTTTTTATCTTTATTTTTCTCCTTGTCTTTGTTCTTGTCTTTATCTTTATTTTTGTCTTTACCCTTATCTTTGTTTTTCTCCTTGTCTTTGTTTTCTTCATCCTCAAGAAGCTTCTGTGCTACTGCTAAATTATAACGTGTTTCATCGTCATTTGGATTGCTTCTGAGAGCATTTTTAAATGCAGCTACAGCGCCTTTATAATTTTTCCCTTGCAGCATTGCATTACCGATATTATGGTACCCTTCAGCTTTTTCAAAAGCATTTTTTGCATTTTCTACAGTAATATTGTATTGTGGGATTGCTTCTTTATAATTTTTTTCTTGGTATAGAGAGTTTCCTAAATTATAAGTTGCTTTTTTGTAACTACTATTTTTTTCTAAAGCTTTTTTGTAGGCAACAGACGCATCTGTAAAATTATTTTGATTGTACAGTACATTTCCTTCACGCACTAATTTTCTAGCTTCTCTTTGAATTGCAATAGAATCTTTTTGAGCATAGGATGCTGTTGAGGTAATAAACAATATAAAAGTAAAACATGTAGAGATTGCGTTCTTCATTTTTTCAAGTTTAAGTGTCTTTTTCATTGAATAAATTTATCTTTTTCAACCATCTTGTTTTTTTATCTAGTAAAAATACATCTAGGATTAAAAATAAAAGACCGATTGCTAAAAACCATTGAAATTGATCTTTATAATCTGAAAACTGCTTAGTTTCAAATTCTGTTTTTTGGGCATTACTAATAATTTCTTCAATAGCTTTTACGGGTTTGTCTGTTAAATTACCATCAATATAATTACCGTTAGCCACATTTGCCACACCCTTTAAAAGTTCAGAATTACGCTTAGTTAAAACAGTTTCTCCTTTATATTTTTTATAGCCAATTAAAGATCCATTAATTTTCATAGGGATTGGGGCACCTTTTTCTGAACCTACACCTATTGTGTAAACTTTTACACCCTCATTGGAAATGTTTTGGGCTAATTGTTTTGTTTCTTCTTGATGATCTTCACCATCTGAAATAATAATTAAAAATCGATTGGTCTGATCGTCATTATTATAATATGTTTTTGCTAAATCTAAAGCCTCCTTGATTGCTGTTCCTTGGCTGGAAACTAGATCAGGATTTGCATTTTGTAAAAACATTTTTGCAGCCCCATGGTCTGTAGTTATTGGCAAAAGAGGATACGCATTCCCTGCATAAATAATAATTCCTACACGATCACTCCCAAGCTTATCAATAATTTTAGATATAATTTGTTTTGATTTCTCAAGCCTATTTGGAGCAATGTCTTCAGCTAACATACTTTTAGAAACATCTAATGCAAAAACAATATCTACACCTTCTCTTTTAACTGTTTTTAATTTTGTTCCTATTTTAGGATTTACTAAAGCTAGAATAAGAAATGATATTCCTAAGATAAAAAACAAAAGTTTTAATGCAGATTTAAACACGGAGTAATTGGGCGCTAATTTTGTCAATAAATCTGAAGAAGCGAATTTTTTCTGAGTCCTTTTTTTCCACCACAACACCACTAGAAAAATTACAACAAGTATTGGAATTGTTGTAAATAAATAAAAATATATGGGCTCCTCTAATCTGTATAACATTATATAAAACTTCTAAACAATGTGTTTTTCAACACAAATTCTAACAATAATAATCCACCGGCAAGAAAAATTAAAAATCTATATTTTTCTTGATAGTTATAATATTTGAATTCTTCAATTTTAGTTTTTTCTAGCAAATCAATTTCATCGTAAATTTCTTGTAGCTTGGTATTGTCTGTAGCTCTAAAATATTGTCCTTGGGTTTCACTTGCAATAAATTGAAGAAGTTCTTCATCTATTTCTACCTTTTGTTTTCTAAATTGTAATCTTCCCCTGGCATCTCTACTTACTGGAAAGTCTGCCATCCCGTTTGTGCCTATACCTACAGTATAGACTTTAATATTTAAACCTTTTGCAAGTTCTGTTGCTGTTTTTGGGTCTACAAAACCTGAGTTGTTAACCCCATCAGTTAGGAGAATAATCACTTTACTTTTGGCTTTACTATCCTTTAACCTGTTCACAGCGGAACCAAGCCCCATACCAATTGCAGTCCCTCCATCTAGCTGCCCCCATTTAATTTCTGAAATGGTTCTTTTCGTAATTCTTTTATCACTAGTTATTGGAGTTTGAGTAAAACTTTCACCAGCATATACAACTATACCTATTCGGTCATTAGGTCTCCTATTTACAAAATCTGTTGCTACTACTTTGAGGGCTTCCAGACGGTTTGGCTTTAAATCCTTAGCTAGCATACTAGCAGAAACGTCTATGGCCATTACTATGTCTATACCTTTATTGGCTTTGATCTTTGTGCTAACAGCAACGTTTCTAGGTCTTGCTAAGGCAACAATTATTAAGGTTAATGCGGTTAGTCTGATAACTGCGAGTAAGGGTTTAAGTTTTGGTAAAATATTGTTTTTTGTATGAAAGCCTTTTAAGTTAGATACAGTTAAAACAGCAGTTTCCTTTTTACGCATAAAAAAGAACCAAACAGCTGTTATAGGGATTAGAATTAAAAGCCATAAAAATTCTGGGTTGTTAAATTCAAAATTATTCCAATTCATTTTCTTTTATTTCTTCTATTAATGGAATAGGTTTTAGGTCATTTAATACCTTTTCTGCATCTCTTCGGTCTTCTTCAATTTCATGTGAAAGCGGAGTAGATTTTGCAAACTTGACTAAATCTGCTTCTTGTAAGAGCGCATTCAGTTTACGTATAGTTTCTTTAGCAGGCTTAATATTTTTTGGGTTATTATAATCAGAAAGAAGAGAAACTAACTCATGAGTTGTAATTTCTAGAGCAGGGATCTCTAATTCTTTTTCTATAAACACACGTACAATCTCAGTAAGTTCGCTATAGTATTTTTTAATTTCATTGTTTTGCCACAACAACTTATTGTCTAATTCTTGAAGTTTTTCTATGGCTTCTTCAAAAGGAGGTAATGTATTAATAATTTCTATTTCTTTGATTTCTGGTTTTTTACGGTTTTTCAAGTAATAGATGAATAAACCGATTAATAAAAGTGCTAAGACTACCCATATAATATAAGGCTTAAAATCATCATAAACCAAAGGTTCGGTTTGGATGGCCTTAATTGGGAACATTTTTTGTTTGGTAGTATCCACTGCAACTGTAGCGACATTTATCAATACAGAATCGGATAGATAAGCCCTGTTTTTGATGAAAATTTGTTGTGTGGGTATGTAGAAGGCCCCACTATCAAATCCAGTCATCAAATATTTTTTAATGAGGCTGTTTTTAAAAGTATCAATTTTTATATCCTCTACAACTTCTAAGCTTATTAAGTTTTCTAGTTTTTCAGGGAAAATAACGTTAGCAGTATCTTTAATCACAATTTTAAACAAGAATTGTTCTCCAATTCTAATATTGGTTGTGTCTGTTGCTACACTTACTTTTTGAGCATAAGTAAGCGAACTTATTAGTAAGAGAAAAAAAAGAATTTTTAGTTTCATTTGTGTTATCTCCCTTTATGTTTAAAATACCCTAATAATTTTTTCACGTAATCTTGGTCTACTCTTGTATCTATGGTTCCAGAACCACTTTTCTTGAAGGTAGTTTTGAAATAATCTGAGAGGCGCAAAGCAGCTTTTTTATAATTATTTCGAACCTTTTTAGAATTCGTATTGATGAGTTGAACTGTATTTGTCTCAGCATCTAACATGGGAACCATTCCAAGATTAGGAATTTTTTCATCATGTTTGTCATACACACGGATTCCCGTGATATCATGTTTATTACCAACAATTTTTAAAGTTTTTTCGTAATCATCATCCATAAAATCAGATAACATAAAAACAATGGCCTTCTTTTTCATAACATTAGAGAGATATTTAAATGCCTCCGATATGTCTGTCTTTTTACTTTCGGGTTTAAATTCTATTAGCTCTCGTATTATTCTTAGCACATGGCTTTTTCCTTTTTTTGGAGGGATAAATAACTCAATTGTATCCGAAAAAAGGATAAGACCAACTTTATCATTATTTTGAATTGCAGAAAAAGCTAATGTGGCAGAAATTTCTGTAATGGTATCTTTTTTAAATTGATTTGAAGTTCCAAAACTTTCAGAACCAGATACATCAACCATAAGCATCATGGTAAGTTCCCTTTCTTCTTCAAATACCTTAATAAAAGGTTCATTATAACGAGCAGTCACATTCCAGTCAATTGCCCTTACATCATCCCCAAATTGGTAAGCTCTTACTTCAGAGAATGTCATTCCTCTACCTTTAAAGGTAGAATGATATTCCCCACCAAAGATATGATCAGACAAACGCCTAGTCTTAACTTCAATTTTTCTTACTTTTTTTAGAATTTCTTTAGTATCCATGATGTAAACACTATTTCTAGGTAAACTAAATAATTTTTTGAACCTCCTTAAAACTGTTTAAAAACAATTTTTTTAAACTTAGTTGTAATCTCGTAAACATCAGTTGCTATGGAACCTCTATTTCATTAATTATTGAGTTAATAATATCTACTGACGAAATATTTTCAGCTTCAGCTTCATAAGTAATTCCTATTCTGTGTCTCAAAACATCGTAAACTATTGCTCTTACATCCTCAGGAATTACGTAACCTCTTCTTTTAATAAAAGCATAGCATTTGGCTGCTTTTGCCAAATTTATACTCCCTCTTGGTGAAGCACCAAAACTAATCAGTGGCTTGAGTTGAGAGAGGTTGTAGCGTTCAGGATATCTAGTTGCAAAGATAATGTCCAAAATATATTTTTCTATTTTTTCATCCATGTAAACTTCATTCGTGGCTTCTCTTGCTTTTAAAATTTGAGCAATGGAAACTACTGGGTTTACGTTTGCAAAACCACCATTTAAATTTTGTCTCATGATGGTTTGCTCATCTGCCAGTTTTGGATAATCAATAACAGTTTTGAGCATAAAACGGTCTACTTGTGCTTCAGGTAAAGGATATGTTCCTTCCTGTTCAACAGGGTTTTGTGTAGCCATGACCAGAAAGGGTTGATCTAATTTGAAAGTAGTATCTCCAATTGTTATTTGACGTTCCTGCATGGCCTCTAGTAGAGCTGATTGTACTTTCGCAGGAGCTCTATTAATTTCATCGGCTAAGACAAAATTTGCAAAAATTGGACCTTTTTTGATAGAGAAATCATTGTCCTTCATGTTGTAAATCATAGTACCTACCACATCGGCAGGTAATAAATCTGGTGTGAATTGAACTCTACTAAAAGAGCCTTGTACGGCTTTTGAGAGTGTATTAATGGCTAGTGTTTTTGCTAACCCAGGAACACCTTCTAGTAAAATATGACCATTTCCTAATAGCCCTATAAGCAAGCGTTCTATCATTTCTTTTTGACCAACAATTACCTTGTTCATCTCAGTGGTAAGAAGGTCTACGAAAGCACTCTCTCGTTCTATTTTTTCATTAATTGACCTTATATCTATCTCCATTATATCATTAGTTTGAAAGTTAAAAAAATCGAAAACAAATTTACACTATTCGATTTTTTATCATTGTTAAAAATAGGTTAAAGCTAGTTGTAATGGGTTTTTTTCAGTTTTTTTAAACAAAATTTTAAATTATACAAGGTGAGGCGCATCATATTAAGCCTGTATTTTTTTGTTTTTAACAAAAAAAAAAGCAACATTTGCAGATATTATCAATCAATTACACTTATATGAAACAAAATAACTTATTAAAATTTTTTACGGTTATGTTTTTGTTTGCTGGTGCAGTTTCAATTAGCGCCCAAACAATTAAAGGAAAAGTAACTGATACAAGCGGAGAAGCTTTATCATTTATGAATGTCGTAGAAAAAGGAACCACAAATGGTACAACAACTAATGAGAATGGTGAGTTTTCTTTAGATGTTAAGAAAATGCCAACAACAATTTCTGTATCTTCTTTAGGATTTAAGACTGTTGAAAAAAGTATTGCAGATGCTAGTTATGTAACCATCGTCTTAGAAGATAGCAATCTTGCTTTAGATGAAGTTGTATTGGTTGGGTCTAGAAATAAAAATAGAACTGTATCAAACACGCCAGTTCCAGTTGATGTAATTGATGTTGCAGAGCTAATTAGCTCAGGACCTCAAGTTTCTGTCAATGATATTTTAAATTATGTAGCACCTTCTTTCACCTCTACTTCACAAACTGTATCTGACGGTACAGACCATATTAATCCAGCAGCCTTAAGAGGTTTGGGTCCGGATCAAGTATTGGTTTTAGTAAATGGAAAAAGAAGACACAACACTTCATTGGTAAATGTAAACAGTACAGTTGGTAGAGGAAGTGTTGGTACAGATATGAATACTATCCCTTCGTTTTCTATTAAAAGAATAGAGATTTTAAAGGATGGTGCATCAGCACAGTATGGTAGTGATGCCATTGCAGGTGTAATTAATATCGTACTAAAAAGCGATGAAGGATTAGAGTTTCAAGTAAATCAAGGATCAAACTGGGGAGACCAAACAAACAACCAGAGTGGTGGTATGGATGGTGAAAGCTTTCAATTTGATGTAAATTATGGAATTCCTTTAGATGATAAAGGTAGTTTCATCAACTTTACTGGGTCTATGTCAACAAGAGCTCCATCATACAGAGCTGGTGCCGAAGGGTTTTCTGGTCAAATATTTGATGCAAGTAATTCTGTAGAATGGGTAGGGTTAAATTCTGGATATGGTTCAGATATTACACAATATTCTTTATCACAAATTCAAACATTTGCACAAGGAGTTACTTATTTCCCTTTTTCATTAAAAAATCAAATTAATGCGGCTAGTTCAATAGACGAATTAAGAGGTTTATTAAACTTTAATACTTCAGAGGATGAATTAGTTACTAGGGGTCTTACAAGACAAGACTTTAGCATGAGAGTTGGACAATCACAATTAAGAAACGGAAAGTTCATGGCTAACATGGAGCTAAGACTTAATGATGATTTCAGTTTTTATGCCTTTGGTGGTATAAGTCATAGAAGAGGTAATGCAGCAGGTTTTTACAGAAGACCAGCTCAATCGAGAGCTTTCACAGGATTGTATCCTGCAGGAATGCTTCCAGAAATAAATTCAATTGTAAATGATGAATCTATCGCTGTTGGTATTAAAGGTAAAAAAGGAGATTGGGATATAGATTTCAGTAATACTTACGGTAAAAACTCTTTTGATTTCAATATTGGAAATTCAAGTAACGCAAGTTTACAGCAAGCTTCACCATTAGAGGTTTATGCTGGAGGATTTTCTTTTGCACAAAACACAACCAATTTAGATTTAACAAAATTCTATGATGATGTAATGTCTGGATTAAACGTTGCAATTGGTTCTGAATACAGAATGGAAGCATATGATATTTCTGCTGGACAAGAAGAGTCTTGGGCAACATACGATGTTAATGGAGATATCTGGGATGGAAATGCTGCTACTCAGGTAGTAGATTTCTTCGGAAGATCAAGAGCTGGTGGAATCCAAGTATTCCCAGGTTTTAGACCTTCAAATGAGAGAAACGCAACTAGAAATAGTTATGCCTTTTATGGAGATTTAGAATTAGATGTTAACAAAAACTTATTCCTTTCAGGAGCTGTTAGATATGAAAACTACAGTGACTTCGGATCTACTTTCAACTGGAAATTAGCAGGAATCGTAAAGTTAAATGACAATGTAAATTTAAGAGCAGCTGCAAGTACAGGTTTTAGAGCTCCATCTTTAGCTCAATTAAACTTTAATACAATAAGTACTAACTTTATTTCAGGGGTTCCTTATGAAGTAGGAACTTTTTCAAATGATAGTCAAATAGCTGGTGCTTTAGGAATTCCGGAATTAAAACAAGAAGAGTCTTTTAGCGCAAGTTTTGGTGTTACAGCTAAAATACCAGATGCTAATCTTAGTTTAACAGTAGATGCTTTCTTTACTGGAGTTGATGATAGAGTAGTATTAACAGGTAACTTCTCAATTCCTGATGGAATTGTTACAGATGCAGAATCTGCTCGTTTCTTTGCCAATGCAATTGATACTGAAACAAGAGGTTTTGATATTGTAGTTTCACATAAAGACAATGTAGGCGAGTTAACTTTGTCAAGTGATTTCGCAGTAACTTTTGCTTACACACAAAGAGTTGATGAGATAAACTCATCTACAGTATTAGCTTCTCAAGCAAGCACATACTTTGGTGAAAGAGAATCTTATTTCTTAGAAAAAGCAACTCCTAGATTTAAAGCAAATCTTGGACATATGTTAAGAGGAGATAAATGGAATTTCTTTTTAAGAAATTCATTCTTTGGATCAGCAATTAATCCTGATACTACACTTAGTCAAACTATTAATGATACTGCAGTTGATATTCATCCAGAATTTGGAGGAAAAGTTTTAACTGATATGTCTTTTGGTTATGATGTTTCTGAAAATATGACTTTAACTATAGGTTCAAGTAATATTTTTAATGTATTCCCTGACGCAAGTCCTTCTAACTTAACAAGCGGAAATAACTTTATATACCCACGTGTTACTTCTCAGTTTGGAATAAACGGTAGAACTGTTTTTGCTAGATTAAAATTTAAATTATAAAATAAAAACCTATATAATATGAAAAATATTAAATATTTAGCATTATTATTCTCCATCACACTTTTAGTTTCGTGTGGACAGGATGATGTAGATAGTGTAACAAACCCGGGAACTTTGAATCCCACAAGTGAAATAAATCTTGGATTTACAGACGACAATGATGGTCAACTTGTACTAGAGAGTTCTGATACCAACGCAACTACGTTTACAATCAGTATAAGTACAAATCCACTACCTGTTGCTACAGAAATTACATTAGGAGCAAGTTCTTCAGATGGTACTATAGACGGAACTAGTTTTCCAGAAACTGTAACAATACCTGCAGGAGAAACATCAGTTGATGTTGTTGTTAGTTTTTCTGATGACGGTGTTCCAGAGGGAACAGATGTAGAAACAGTAACTATTGAAATATTAGATGCTGATTTTGGAGGTAATTTTGATTATTACCTAACGCCAGGCGATATTAAAAGAACTGTAGATGTTACTGACAGTTTACCTTTTTCTGTAGTTACGGAAGTAGGTCCTTTGAATATGGTTTTCGCTTGGGCTGGATTTAGTGATTTAGATGCTGGTTTATTTTCTGTTGCTACTCAAGGTTTCATTGATATAAGTCAAAATTTTAATCAGTCTCCTGAATTTTTAACGCTTCCGGCGGCAGCACCTGATGGGCAATACATTTTTGTAATAGCACCATGGTCTGTAGCAAGTTCTGCAATTGATTGGTTGCTTGAGTTTGAAGTAGTATCTCATCCAGTAGAAACCAATTACCCTTTTTTCGGAACATTAGAAAATGCATCAGAATTTTATTCTGATCTTAGAAATACCATTGAGATCACAAAGTCTACAAATGGAACTGAAGTAACGTATACTATTATTCAATATTAAAACATACACAAATGAAACATATATATAAATTAAGTATTGTATTATTAGCTGTTTTTACATTCGTAGGATGTAATGTAGATGATGATGATGCAGTATCGGTATTGCCAATGAAGGAGCTCTCGGCTTCATTAGCTCAGCAAGTAGACATCATTGGTGTTGAAGATGATGCTACAAGTTATGACTTAGTCATTAATTTTTCAGAAGATTTACCTAGTTATTCTTCAATAGAATACTCTTTAGATGGTGGTGCAACAACTATTTCATCTGCTAGTACCGGAGATAATACTCTTGTAATTTCAGTAGATTTTGAACCTGCTGATAATTTTCACGATATAATTCTTTCGAATTTTATTGTTGTGAATGCTGCTGCTAGAAACTTTACAACTAGCTTAATTGGAAATACTTCTGTTAGGTTGATGAGACAAGGGTTTTTTAGTGCAAAAATGACATGGGAAGGTAATCAAGATTTAGATCTAGATCTAGATGCGATGACATCTTCTTGGGGTTGGGCTGGAAATACATTAGATTCTAGTGCAGGAGTTACCAATGAAGAAAATGTTAGTGATGATATGTTAGCTGATGGAAATTATGCTTTATGGGTATTCGAATGGCCTAATAATACTTTTTCTAATCCAGTAGATATAAATTTTGATATAGTAACAGCAGGAGGTAATTTTTCATTTACCATTAACGCTCAAGACTTTGGTTGGCAATTATGGCTTACTAAAAGTACCGATGGCGATGGAAATGTTTCTTACACATTCTATACTGAAGACCCTTCATAAAAAGTTTACAACTTTTAATAAAAAAAAGAGACCTAATAGGTCTCTTTTTTTTATTTTTCACCTATGAGAATCAATAAAAATATTTCAGAATTAAAACCTTCTGCAACTCTTTTAATTAATGAAAAAGTAAAAGAGTTACGAAAAAAAGGTGAACAGGTTACTCATTTTGGTTTTGGGCAATCGCCTTTTCCTATTCACAATAGTATTGTCGAAGAATTAAAAAACAATGCTAGCAATAATCATTATTTACCTGTAAATGGCTTAAGTAAATTAAGACATCAAGTATCAAATTTTCTATCAGAACATCAGGGAATTCAAAGCGCATCAGATTTAATTTTTATAGGCCCTGGAAGTAAGGAGCTATTGTACCAATCTGTTTTAATAGTTGAGGGTCATTTTATAATTCCAAAAGGAAGTTGGGTTAGTTATATCCCACAAATTAAATCTAAGGGAGGTACCTATAGTATTCTTGAAACTACTTTAGAGGATAATTTTAAACTCACAGCAAACTGTTTAGAGGCATATTTAAGCGAAAGTTCTCATAAAGAACATATACTTGTTTTAAACTCTCCAAATAATCCAACAGGAGCCATATATTCAGATGCAGAATATGAATCTCTGGCAGCAGTTTGTAGAAAGTATAAGGTAATCGTGTTTTCAGATGAAATCTATTCTCAAATAAATTTTTCTAATGCATATTCTCCAAGTATTTCCAAGTATTATTCTGAAGGGACTATTGTTTTTGGAGGATTAAGTAAAGTGTTTTCTGCTGGTGGCTATCGTTTAGGCTTTATGTCTTTGCCAAAAGAACTTGATGATCTTTCTGTTGTTTACTCTTCTTTGTTTAGTGAAACATTCAGCTGTGTGTCTTCCCCGGTTCAATTTGCAGCGATTAAGGCTTATGAATATTCTAAAGAACTACAACATTATGTTGCTACTTCTACTGCTATTTTAGATGGAATCTCATCTTATATTTATAATGAGTTGTCTAGATGTTCTATTCAATGTACAGTTCCTCAGGGATCATTCTATATGATGATTGGTTTTGAAAATTTCAAAATCCTTTTAAAGCTTCTTAAACTAGATACTAGTGCTAAACTGTCTCATCACTTATTGAATAATTATGGTGTTGCATTATTGCCAGGCTCTGATTTCGGATTCAAACCTAATGAGCTATTCTTTAGAATGGCGTTTGTAGATTTTAATGGGGAAAAGGTTATGAAAGCTTTCGAAAAAGGTAAAGAGATAGACGAGTTATTTATCAAGGAAAACTGTATAAGTATCTATAAAGGGGTACAACAACTTATAAAATTCATTAAAGAAACTATTTAAAATTCTTTAAGTTTAAAGGTTTTCATAAACTCTCCATAAGTAAAGTACTGTATCCAATCTCCAAGATTAATATAGGAGCTAGAACTGTTTAATTTAATTTCTAAAGGAAGGTGCCTATGACCAAAAATAAAAAAATCATAATGTTTTTCTAGTAGTTTTTTTCTGCAGTATAGTGCTAGCCATTCATTTTCCTCTCCTAAAAAACTGGCGTCTTTGTCACCCGAAATTAATTTATTTTTAACAGAAAAATAGTGCCCTAGCCTTACTCCAATATCTGGATGAAGCCATCTAAACAGCCATTTAAAAAATGGAAAGGTAAATACTTTCTTCATGCGTTTGTATCCGTGGTCTTCAGGACCTAATCCGTCTCCATGACCTATTAAAAAAAGCTTTTCATTAATTTCAAACTCTTGTGGCTTATGGAATACCGGGATGTTTAATTCTTTTTGAAAGTAATCACGCATCCATAAATCATGATTTCCTACAAAAAAATAAATAGCTATTCCAGCATCTCTAAGTTCTGCAAGTTTTCCTAAAACTCTAACAAATCCCTTGGGGACAACAGTTTTATATTCGAACCAAAAATCAAATAAGTCTCCCAATAAAAAAACAGCGCCAGCATCTTCTTTTATTGTATCTAGCCAGGCAACAAATTTTCTTTCTCTAGGAAGGCTAGCCTCAGCTGTTGGGGCTCCTAGATGTTGGTCAGATGCAAAATATATTTTTTTATTTGCAGATGTAGTAATGGTAGTCATGAGGTACAAAGTAACACTATTCTATGCTAGCATCCAATTCTAAAACTTTTTGAAGCATAGCATCATCTTTTTGAATACTCCTGTAAAACCCTTCATCTCCAAAAATCTCTCTTGCAATTGTGGCTTTTACATAGGTTTTAATTTTTGCTTTTGTATTCGTAGAATATGAACTAATTTCATCAATTTTAGATGGCTTATAAGGAATTAACTCAAGATAAGATTCTAAAACTGAATTGTCTTTGTCAAAATTAGTGAGAAAAAGATCTAGCGACCAAAGTGTATTTAGGGCTCTTCTGTTTTTATCTACATAGTCAAAAGAAAAGTTAGTAATACTGTTATATAAAAAGTTATTCAGAAAACCAGTAGTATCTATACCTACAAAGATATCGGGTATAATTCCTCCACCTCCGTATACATATTTTCCTTTTGGAGTTTCATATCGAAGAGCATCATTAATTTGAATACTATCTCTATACAATAACTCTCCACTTAAAATTCTTTTTTGATAATCTCTACTATAATTTACATCTCCATTTCTCGTATATGGCTTTTGGATAGATCTTCCTGTTGGGGTATAGTATCTAGCAGTGGTTAATCGAACTGCAGAACCATCTCCTAATTCCATTTCTACTTGAACTAATCCTTTCCCGAAGGAGCGTCTACCTATGATAGTTCCCTTATCATTGTCCTGTAAAGCTCCAGCAACAATTTCCGAGGCAGAAGCAGAGTTTTCATCTATTAAAACATAAAGTTTTCCTTTTTCAAAAGCACCACCTTTTGTTGCGAAATATTCTTCTATTTGTCCTTTATTATTTTTGGTAAATACAATAAGAGTATCGTCTTCTAAAAATTCATCAACAATATCATTAGCAATGTCTATAAAACCACCACCATTACCTCTTAAATCAAGAACTAAATCATTCATTCCTAAAGCAGTAAGCCTGGTTAGGGCAGATTTAAATTCTCGATAACTATTTCTTGCAAATCGATCTAATTTAATATAGCCAATATGATTGTTTATCATATAAGAGAGGTCTACACTTTTAATATTTACATCACCTCGTGTTACAAGAAGATTAAATAACGAATCTGTAGTTTTCCTGTAGACCTTTAAATTTACATCTGTACCTGATGTCCCTTTCAGAAATCTTGGAATATCGTTTGCATTCAATTTTTTCCCAGATAAAGTATCCTTATCAGCTATAATTATTCTGTCACCAGCTTTAATTCCTGCTTTAATACTTGGCCCTCCTTTAATAGGTTCAACAACAGTTACAGAGTCATTAATAATTCTGAACTGTATTCCAATACCAACAAACTTTCCTTGCATTCTCTCTTGAATATCCTGTAAGTTTTCTTTTGGAATATAAGCAGAGTGAGGATCAAGCTTACCCAACATATCTGATATGGCATCATCTAATAGGTTGGAGGTGTTTATGGTATCTACATAGTTTTGATCTATGTAATCCATCAGGCGCCTTATTTTTGCTTCATTTTTAGTGTTAGAATTCAAAGCAAACCCGTTGCTGTTTCCATTCATAAAGATTCCTATCAAGACACCAAAAACAGTTGCCAATGAGAGATAAATAGGGAAATTATTTTTGCTCATCTACTGGTAAATATTGAGTTTCAACTCCTGCTTTTTCTAAAAATTTAATTCCAGAGGTATCTTTATATTCTTTAGAGTAAACAACACGAGTAATTCCTGCTTGGTGAATGAGTTTACTACACTGCTGGCAAGGTGATAAAGTAATATATAAGGTTGCCCCAGCAGCAGATTGTGTCGAGGACGCTACTTTTAATATTGCATTGGCTTCTGCATGGAGAACCTCCCACTTAGTGACCCCACTTTCATCTTCACAACAATTGTCAAAACCCGAAGGAGTTCCATTAAAGCCATCTGAAATAATCATCCTGTCTTTTACAATCAGAGCTCCTACTTGCTTCCTTTTACAATGCGATAGTTTTGCCCATTCACGAGCCATTTTAAGGTAAGCAATATCGTATTTATGTTGTTTAGAATTCATTGGATTAAAAATAGTGAGATTTAAAAAATGAGTACGTTAATTATTTACCAAAATATTCTATTAATTACCATAGGGAAAGCAATTCCAATAACAATAGAGGAGCCAACTAATATCCAATCTCTTTTACTAACTCTAAAAATATTTTGTAGTAACATGCCAAGTATTAAAATACACAAAACAATTACTACTTGGGCAGCTTCAATACCAAAGGCAAACTCTATCAAAGGTAAAATTTTATCATCTTCTTTTCCAATTAGTAATCTAAAATAATTTGAAAATCCTAGACCATGAACCAATCCAAAAAATAATGCAAAGGAAAATATGATTTTTTCTTTTCCACCTGAGGGCCTAGAAGGTCTTAGCATATTGTAAAATCCAGTAATACATATAGTTACGGGGATTAAAAACTCAACAATTTTAACAGGCACATGAACAATATCGTAAGCAGCTAGGGTTAATGACATAGTATGCCCAAGCGTAAAAAAAGTAATCAACCAAACCACTTTTTTCCATTGATTAAAATTATAGATAATAGTTAACACAACAATAAATAAGACATGGTCATAGGCTAAAATGTCTAACACATGATTTAATCCTAACCTAAAGTATAGTATAAAATTATCCAAAAGAAATGTTTTTGTTTTTTCAAAGATATAAAACAGACTTCAAATAGTATTTTTTTAAAAAAACTAATTTTTTTCTCTCAAATAGTTAAATTATAATCAAAACCTTCACCAAATGTGTATATTAGAGAACAAAAATAAATTAGCAAAACAAAAAATATAAAAAAATGAAAAATTTTATTACAAAGTGGTATCCTATTATTTTAGCATTTATTTGTCTTTTGTATTCGGTAGGTTACGGGGTAATGGGAATGACAGAAGAGGCACAATACTCAGCACATTGGCCAGGAACAATATTATTATTTGCAATAGCAATTAGACAAAGAAGAACAACATGAGCATAGGATTTTTCATAGTAGGTGCAATTATATTTGCAACATATATGGGACTAACCATATGGAATATCATTTATTCTTCCCGAAAACAAAAAGAAGAGAACTATCCTAATAAGAGTTCAAAAAAGTAAAACTGAATTCTTACCTATTTTATTTCAAAGTTGCTACTTGTTATTCATTGCATGAATGGCATAGGGTATGTTTGTGAATTTGATTAAAGAGAATTAATTATAAATAAATAAATTTCTTAACCTATGTTAAGTATATTTTATTAAATTTAGAACAATTTTGTATACCTCCTAGTTTTAATTTATATCACTCGATATTATAACCATATGAAAACTAGAAAAAATAAAAAACACAACAAAAAATTAAAGTATTTAAAGTACTTGTCAGTTACCTCACTCGGTATTTTACTTTACATCATAATATTGTTTTTATTTTTCTACTTACTTAATAATGTAACGGAATCATTTCAGACGGTTTTGTAATCATTCTTAACGATATAAAAACCTCACAAAAATAAAAAAAGCAAGCTTTATGTTTTAGCTTGCTTTTAGATTTATTCGTACTCGAGGTGGGAATCGAACCCACACTCCCGAAAGAACTGGATTTTGAATCCAGCGCGTCTACCAATTCCGCCACTCGAGCATTTATAGTTTGCAAATCTAAAAAATATTTTATGAATGTGAGATTTAATCTTAAAAACTCGTCAAATAATTTTACTTTTGTTTTATACATTAAAAACTAACCTAATTAAACCAAACTAAATGTCTAAAAAACAACTATCTCCAAAGCTTTTTGCTTGTTCTCAAAGCATGATATTGGCCGAGAAAATAGCAAAAGAATATGGGGTCCCTCTTGGAAAAGTAAAAACAACAAAATTTAGTGATGGAGAATTTCAGCCTGCTTTTCAAGAATCTGTAAGAGGTAGAAGAGTTTTTATTATAGGCTCTACATTTCCTACTGCAGATAATTTAATGGAGATGTTATTAATGTTAGATGCAGCTAAAAGAGCTTCTGCAAGACACATTACTGCTGTAATGCCTTATTTTGGGTGGGCTCGTCAAGACAGAAAAGATCAACCTAGAGTTGCTATCGGAGCTAAGTTAGTTGCAAACTTGTTACAAGCAGCTGGAGCTACAAGAATTATGACTATGGATCTTCATGCAGATCAGATTCAAGGCTTTTTTGAAAAACCAGTAGACCATCTATATGCTTCTACAATTTTCATGTCATATATCAATAATTTAAAATTAGACAATTTAACAATAGCCTCACCAGATATGGGAGGGTCTAAAAGAGCTTATGCTTATTCTAAATATTTGATGTCTGATGTAGTTATTTGTTACAAGCAAAGAAAAAAGGCGAATGTTATTGGACATATGGAGCTTATTGGAGACGTTAAAGGCAAGAATGTGATTTTAGTAGACGATATGATAGATACCGGAGGAACCCTTGCAAGGGCGGCTAATTTAATGATGGATAGAGGGGCTTTAAGTGTAAGGGCAATATGTACTCATCCAATACTCTCAGGAGATGCATATGATAAGATTCAAAACTCTAAATTAACCGAGTTAATTGTATCTGACACCATTCCTTTAAAGAAGGAGATTTCTAAAATAAAAGTTGTAACTTGCGCGCCCTTATTCGCTGATGTTATGACAAAAGTTCAAGACAATACATCGATAAGTGACCAATTTTTAATGTAACTAAATTTTAAGTAAAAAAGTAATGAAATCAATTACAATCAAAGGATCAAAAAGAGAAAGCGTGGGTAAAGTAGCAACTAAAGCCCTACGTAATGCTGGTATGGTTCCCTGTGTTATATACGGAGGAGATAAGCCAGTTCATTTTTCTGCGGAAGAAAAATTATTCAAAAAACTGGTATATACTCCAAATGTATATACAGCAACGATTGAATTAGGTGGTGATAAAATTTTAACCATACTACAAGACATACAGTTTCACCCAGTAACAGATAGAATCTTACACATAGACTTTTATCAGTTATTTGATGATAAGGAAGTAGCTATGAATATTCCAGTAAAATTAACAGGAGTATCTCCAGGAGTTTTAAATGGAGGTTCTTTACGTTTTACCAATCGAAAATTAAAAATTAAAGCAATACCATCTAAGTTGCCAGATTATGTAACTGCTGATATATCAGAATTAAAGATTGGAAGTAAATTATTTGTTACACAAATTTTTAATGACGATTATACATTTATGCACCCAGACAATACTGTAGTTGTTCAAGTAAGAACATCTCGTAACGCAGTAGAGGATGAAGTAGCTGAAGATGCTGAAGCAGTAACTGAAGAAGCAACAGAAGCTGTAGCTGAATAAATAGTAGTAATTCATCAATAGATGATTTACATGTGTAGAAAATTATATAAAGCGTTACATTCTGTAGCGCTTTTTTATTTTCTTATTTTTACGTAATGAATATTTTTAAATTCTTTTCTAAGAAACAAATAGAGGGTAAACAAGAGGTGATGAAAAAATTTTTAATTGTTGGTCTTGGGAATATTGGAGATACTTATGAAAATACTCGTCATAATATAGGTTTTCAAGTTTTAGATGCACTTGCAAAAGAACAAGAGGTTAGTTTTGAAACAGAAAAATTAGGGGATATAACTCGTTTTCGGTATAAAGGAAGAGTTTTTATTTTATTAAAGCCAAGTACTTATATGAACTTAAGCGGAAAGTCTGTGAAGTACTGGATGAATCAGGAGAAAATTTCTTTAGAAAATCTATGTATTGTAACAGACGATGTACATATAGATTTTGGATCGATAAGAATTAAAATAAAAGGAAGCGCAGGAGGTCACAATGGTTTAAAAGATATTCAAGAAAAATTAAATACCCAGCAATACAATAGATTCCGTTTTGGAGTTGGTGGAAATTATGCTAGAGGGCGTCAGGCAGATTTCGTTCTTGGTTATTGGACTAAAGAAGAAGAAAGCCAACTTATAGAAAGAATTCCTATCGCTATAAAAGCTATTTTATCTTTTGGTACAGCAGGAATTAACAATACAATGAATAGCTATAATGGAAAATGATATAGCTAAGCTATTATTTTCTTTCTAAGCTTAAGTTAACATTAGCCTTTACCGTTAAATCCCCAAGAGTTTCCTCAACTTGTTGATTGAGCGTAAATGTAGTTTCATTAAAAACAATAACGTTAAAAGTACCTTCCAATAAACTCATATCCTGGCTTGAAAAAGTTATGGTATTCTGCAATGTATTTAATATATAAGATCCAGAAGATGGGTCAAAAGTTATAATTTCAGTTTCTGTTATTGGAGCCGTACCAATAGGGGTTATAGTACTTACCACTCTATATTGCCCACCTGCAGAAAACGTTCCATCAGCATTAATAATAACATCAACCTGAAACGTGTCACCAACAAGACTAGCATTAGCTACGGTAACGGGAACATCAGCAACTACAGTGCTAGTTTCTAGATCTGAATCTAACACAGTAATATCATAGTTTCCAGCTAAACTTTCATTTGATAAAATAAGTTCTGGCTCGGTAGAGTTGTCTGCACAACTCAGTATTGTTGAAGTAATAACGGCAAACAGTATAAGTTTTAGCGTTTTCATAAGGAAATGTTTATCAAATATACTAGTAAAATCAAGATTTTTTACTAAAATTAGAATTAATTTTCACTTGCATACCATTCTGCAAAAGAGTTCTCTGTTTCTTGTAATTTTATTGAAAATAGAGAAATATTTTCTGGAAGCCTTTTACTGATTTTTTCTGCAAAGTCAATCACCATCATTTCTGTTGTAGGTTGATAGTCTACCAATATCACATCATGGTCTCTTTCACTCAACAGTGTTGCTAATTCTAAATGAGGGGTGTTTTTATTAAAAACAGTAGCATGATCAAATTTATCTACAATTTCCTCTTTTACAATTTTTTTTAAATCTGTAAAGTCAATCACCATTCCATATTTAACATGAGTGGTATCAGTTATTGGAGTTCCTTGAACGGTTACAAAGAGTTTATAGCTGTGACCATGTATATTTTTACATTTTCCATCATAGCCATAAAGGGCGTGACCTGTTTCAAAATCAAACTTTTTGGTAATTCTAATCATACTCATGTAAATATTTTTTTCAAAATTACTTCTTTTCAACCAAGGGTAAAAACTTTCTTCTAAATTTCAATAATAAAGGTATTCCTCTAGCCAATATCCAAAGTGAAAAAGTAAACCAAACTCCTTCTAATTTATAATTATAAGTATCAAAAACCAGTAATGACGGAATAAATATTAAAAGAGTGGAAAGCAGTAAAAGATTTCTCAAGAATGCTGTAAACCCCATTCCTTTGAACATTCCGTCAAAAATAAAGGTAATGGCACAAAGTGGCTGCATAATTAATATGATCCAAAAAACATCATAAAAACGTTGAAGAACTGCAGCATCTTTTATGAAAACTTCCCCTATGAAGTCATAAAAAAGAAAACCAATTCCTGCAAGAAAAACACCTGAAGATAGCCCGTAGATAATTAATTTTCTCCCTAAGCTCAACAATGTGTCGTATTCTTTTGCACCTAATAAACGTCCTGACAAAATATTTCCCGCACTAGAATATCCATCAATAAAAAAAGCTCCAAACAACCACAATTGAATTCCAATTCCATACGCTGCTAATGTATTTGTCCCATAGCTAGTGGCTTTATAAACAGCAAAAATTAACGCAGCATTTAATGCAATTGTTCTTAAAAACAAATCAAAAACCATTTTTATAAGTCTCGGAATTTCTTTGTTAAATGGTAATACAAACTTTAAACTTATGGTTGTTTTTTTAAGAAGTAAATACCCTGCAACAACAGCCATTACTAATTGAGAGATAACACTTGCATAAGCAGCGCCTTTAATATTCATAGCAGGAATCCAACCCTCTATTCCGTATACGAGAATCCAATCAAAAACAACATTTAAAAGCGCCCCTGAAATAGCAATAAGCATCGGATAAAGTGTATTTTGTAATCCTCTAAAGGTTCCAAAAATTGTAAAAACAAACAGTGTGAAAGGGAGTCCAATGATTCGTATTTTGTAGTATTCTACTGCATAAGCTAATATGCGTTGCTTTGCACCATATATTTCAAAAATATATTCAGCAAAAGGGTAGGTAAGTGAAATAACAATCACACTTAGGCTTACAATAATTAAGATGGCTTGAGCAGGTAATGTTTTCACTTCTTCTAGTTTATTTGAACCTAAATAGGTAGAAATGATAGAAGAAACAGCACTTCTTGTTTGGGCAAATACCCAAATCAACATAGATAAAAAAGAGCCTACAATGGCAACGGCACCAAGACTTTCTTTTGCATTAAAATCTATATTACCAATAATAGCTGTATCTGTTATAGAGATAAGTGGTTCTGCGACGCCAGCTATTAAGGCAGGAATTGCAAGTTCATGTATTCGTTTAAAACTAATGTCTGTTTTCAAAAGATAAAAATAGTCAAAGACAAAGTTACAATTTGACATTGGAAGAAATTTAAATCCTCCAAAAAAATGTACCTTTGTTTAGAATACAAAATCTACGTCGCTAACTTTATTTCTAAGAATGATCAAACACATTTTAGTCCCTATAGGTTCCAAAGAAAATGCTTCCAATACATTACAATATGCGATAGATTTTGCCAAAGAGATAGGTGCTAAAGTTTTTGTTTTTAGGGCTTATAAAGCACTTACTAAAGCAGGAACTTTTATTAATATTAATGATATCTTAGAAAGAGAAACCAACTTATACATACAGACAATTATTAGTGCTGTTGATACCGAGGGAGTTGATGTTAAAATGATTTCAGCAAAAGGTGGGACATTAGAAAGTATTCATGCTGTTCATGAAGAATTAGGAATTGATTTAATTGTAGTAGGGCCAAGGAGTAATTCAATAAAAGAAGAGGTATTTTTAGGAAGTACATCAGGAAGTATTGTAAAACAAACTGAAATTCCAGTGTTAATCGTTCCTGAAGAGTATAAATTTAGTCCATTTAAAGTAGCCTTAACAGCTTTTAAATCAGGAATATTAGAACACCAAAAGGTATTAACTCCGTTGCAAGAAATTAAAAGACTCTTTAATACTAAAATAAATTTATTGTTGGTAAAAACCCCTGATTATAAGGAAGAGGATTTAATAGTAGACGCCTCATTAAAAGGACTTCAAAATACATTTTCTAGCTCAGAAAATGTTACTACTTTTCAAGGAGTTTTAGAACATTTTCAATCAAATAATCCAGATTTATTATGTGTATTTAGAAGAAAAAGAGGTTTTTTTCAAAAACTTTGGGAGAAAAATACGGTATTAAAATCTGAATTCCATTGTTCCATTCCATTGTTAATTCTTAGTGGGAGACAATAATTGGGGCATTAGCTCAGTTGGCTAGAGCGCTACGCTGGCAGTGTAGAGGTCATCGGTTCGAATCCGATATGCTCCACTTTAATAGAATTCTAAAATTATTATAATGAATAAAAGTATCTTTTTTTTGTTTGTCTTAAAATGTAGCTTCTTATACTCACAATCATTGTCAATTAACCCCCCTGATAATTACTCTAAAGCACCTTTTGGAACTGTAGCTTCAGGAGATGATAAAGAAGAAATTTTAGCTGTTATCGACGAATTTATGATTGCCGTTAACACAAAAGATAAACGTATTTTTAATAAGATACTTTATAAAGGAATTAATAGAATTGTTACAAATGTTGATCAAAAGGGCATGGGGTCTACTGCTGTACTAGACAATGATCAATCCATTTCTTTAAGAATGAACCCAAAAACTTCAGAACAATTTCGAGAGCGATATTGGGATGCTAAGGTGATTACCGACGGCTACATTGCTTCTGTTTGGGCACCCTATGACTTTTATTTAAATGGTTCTTTTTCACATTGTGGAGTTGATTTGTTTTATCTCGTAAAAACAAACAACAAATGGGAAATTGCTCATTTTGGATATACTAGACATAAAAACTGTAATTAGTTTGTTCTTGTTAAAGAACCAATTCTAATGGAATGAAAGCTTTTTAGGTTCTTTAAAGGGAATCTCTGGATTGTATATTTCTTGCAAAAGAAGTGATATTTGATCCATAAAATCATCTAATTTCTCTACGTTTATGTTGTGCTCAGGGTTTTTTACTTTAGATGAAAAATTGATTTTTAAAAGCCCAGCTTTTAAGTTTTTAAAAGAAATAATTCCAGCAACCAAAGGCTGTTCTTTTACTAAAGAATTATTTTGACTATATAGAAACGCATATAATAAAACCTGAATTGCTTTACTGTATTTAACATCCTTAATCTCTTCAAAACTTAGTACTTTTAAATCTGCAGGATTCACTTTTCCTGTCTTATAATCGATTATTCTAGTCACCCCATCAAACTCATCAATTCTATCTACTACACCTCTTATTTTAATTGGGAAATCTATTCCAGGAATATGAATTGACGTATTTAATTTTAATTCAGCACCTAAAATTTTTATACTATGCCCTTTTTGTAATACTTTTTTTTCCATAGAAAGAAAACGTTTTACAAATCGATTTGAAACTTCAAACACCAATCGATTTTTACCTTTAGTAACATCTCCATTTTTAAAGTATTTGATAAAATACTTTGTAACCAAGCTTTGATAATCCTTAATCATTTGATCAAGATGATCTGTAGTTAAAAATTTGTTGATATAGGGTTTATATAATTCATCTAATGTGTCATGAATAACTGTACCCATAGTATTTGCGGCAATTGTTTCTTCTACTAAATCTAACTCGCTTATTTGTAGAATTTTTTGCTTATAAAATGCAATTGGATTGTATAGATAATTAGTAAGTGAAGAGGGAGAAAGACCATCACTTGCTAATTCCTTTAAACGGTCTAAGACCTGTTTGTTTTTTATAACTTCTGGCTGTTCTTTTTTTTCTGTAATAACTCTTGGAGCAATTTGCTTAGAGATTAAATCAGGTTTTATTAATTCCAATTGAGATATAAATCTACTTTTTTCGCCACTACCATACGTGTCATTTTCTGTATTGTAGAGGATAAAAATGTTTTTTGCTCTTTGTAACAAACGAAAGAAATGATACGAATAAATAGCGTCTTTTTCTTTATATGTTGGTAATCCAAATTCAACTTTTATATCAAATGGGATAAATGAATTTTGAGAACTACTGGAAGGAATAATATTTTCATTAACAGAGGTTATAATTACATTTTCGAAGTCTAATACCCTCGTTTCTAACATTCCCATTAACTGTAAACCATTAAGCGGCTCTCCTTGAAATGATAGTTTTTCATTGGTGATTATTTGCCTGTAAAATTGATAGATGGTTTTGATATTTTGGAAATAATTTTTTGAAGCGTTTAAATTAAGCAATTGAGTAAAAGCATTGTAAAAACGATATAAGTATTCTTTTTCTAAAACAGATACATGATCTTTAGCCTGCTCAAGTAATTTTAAAATCCTAGTAATAAAGTCGTTTACAGAAATAAACGGTTTAAAAATAGACAAAAGAATTTCGCTAGAAGTATTTTCTAAAGGTTTAAGATAAGAGGTAATTGTTTGAAGGTCTATAAAAGAGATATTTTTCTTAGCAATAACATCTTGAATTGAGGTTAGCACTTTCTGACTCTCCGGACTTACAAATTGGTAAATTACAGAGTTTTTAAAAAATCGTATTACATCTTTATGGTAAAATTCGTTAGTTGTGATTCTTTGAAGCGTTACCTGCGTAATAAATAGTTGAAAAATAGCTGAAATTAATTGAGATGTTGGTACATTTTGTAAGGGATACCCCATGGTTATATTAATTGCATCTACATTTTCAGGAATAGAGTTTAAAGCAACGGACAATAAAGATTCATCACCCAAAACTAAGGCAGTATTTTTATGGTCTGAAATCTTTGTTAATATTTCCCCAGCATATTTTAATTGAGATATGTTTTTAGCAGCCCCAATAATTTGAATATTTTTTTTAGAGTTAAAATGACTATTAATTTTTTTTATTTTGTTTTTTTCATAGTATTTCCATTCCTTTTTATACTTTCTTATAAAGTTTCCCGCGGCATGGTTAGTGTCAAAAAAAGCATGATCTATATCCCAATAAACTTCTGACTGCCCGTTTTCTAAAAACAATTCAAACAGAGATTCTTCCGCTTTGTTCAAGGCATTAAACCCAATAAAAAAGAATTTTTTGTGAGCATGTTTATCTATATATTCCTCAGCTTTTTTTGTAGCTTCCCTATACATCAACCCTTGGTATCCTATTTTTTGATCTATTAAACACTTATAGAATTTAGTATAGTATACCCCCAGCCGTTCCATAAAAATGAAATGGTCTTTAATGAGTTTTGTTTCCTTAAACTCTCCTTTAACAGACCATTTTTTTAATCGCTGTACATCTCTTAAATAGGTGAAAATTGATTGAGGACTAATCAAGTACTGATCAATTTCATTAAAGTCTTGAAGTATTACAAAAGCCCAAGAAGAAAAGACATCAAACGAATCTGGCTGTTCTTCTATTTCACAATAAATAGAATAAAAATGAAATAATAATTGGATGGCATCAGCTTTAGATATTTCAGAAATTTGACCAATAAAAGATTCAATAGTTAAAATTTCAGGTAAAAACCCTGAAACTACTTTATTTTTGAAGGTGTCTTTTGCAAAAACTCCAGCTCTTTGAGATGGAAAGATAAAAACACAGTCTTCAAAAGATGCGTTATTTATGAGAATATCATCTAAGGTTTCAGAAATAAAAGTTTGTATCAATTTTAAGGACTTTATTAAAACAATGTACAAAATACTATTCCTAAATTTATACATTTATTAAAAAATTAATTCCATGTCTAAAGAATTAAATATTGTTGCGATACAAGCTAATTTAACTTGGGGGAATCCAGCCAAAAACAGGTTGTATTTTGAGCAAATGATCAATAAGTTAGCTTCAGATACCGATTTAGTAGTGCTTCCTGAGATGTTCTCAACGGGCTTTACCATGAAACCTAGTTCTATTTTTGAAACTATGAAAGGGACTACTGTTTCATGGATGATAAATATGGCGAAGGCTCATGATATTGCTGTTATTGGCAGTATTGTAATACAGGATAATAATCAATACTTTAATAGGGCTGTTTTCGTTCATCCTTCAGGGCAACTTGAAATTTACGATAAGAGACATTTGTTTGGCTTAGCAGGAGAGGATAAACAGTATACTTCAGGAATTAAAAGGATAGTAATTAATTTTAAAGGATGGAGAATTTGTCCTTTAATATGTTATGATTTAAGATTTCCTGTGTGGTCTAGAAATTCTGACGACTATGATTTATTGTTATTTATGGCCAACTGGCCAACCCCAAGAATTGATGCATGGGACATCTTATTAAAAGCCAGAGCAATTGAAAACATGAGCTATTGTGTTGGTGTTAATAGAATAGGAGATGATGAAAATGGTTACCAATATAATGGACACACATCTGCATATAATTTTTTAGGAGAAAAAATTGCCAGTACTACAGAAGGCAAAGAAAATTTATTATACTGTAAAATATCTAAAACTAAGTTATTAGAGTTTAGAAAAAAGTTAAATTTCTTGAAGGATCAAGATTCATTTGAAATTCAAAACTAATATAATCTTTATAAGGTATTTAACTCTAGTATTATTTTATTTTAGAAATAATAGTTGTCTCTGTCTTTTGCAATAGTTCATCAATAGGAAGAGAATCTATTTTTATAGGCTGATGTGTTTCAAGCGTAATTTTATTAAACATGCCTAGTGGAAATTTTCCATATTTAAACACTTTCCATGAATCATTGATGGTGATAGGAACAATATATGCTTCAGGATTGTATTTAATGATCATTTTTAAACCACTATAATAAAACTTTTTTGGTTTCCCAGTTACACTTCTTGTTCCTTCAGGAAAAATTGTTGCAGACCATTTATTTTTATGGACTCTTTGTCCAAATTCTTTTATTTCTCTTAGCGCTTGTTTTGGCTCTTTCCTATTTATTAATGCTGCTCCACCATGTTTAAGATTGAAAGAGATACTTGGAATTCCTTTTCCTAACTCTATTTTTGAGACAAATTTACTATGATACTTTCTCAGGAACCATATAATCGGTGGAATATCAAATAGTCCTTGATGGTTTGCTACAAAAATGATAGTGGTATTCTCTGGGATTGGATGTGTTATTTTAAAATGAACTGTATTACCAATAATAATTAATGATTTGGTTAGTATCCAATTAAGAATATCGACAACATTTTTATGTGATTGGTACCCTATTTTTAATCCAATCCATTGTAATGGATGAAAAATTAAAAGATTTAAAAAAAACACAAAAGCAAAAATTGAAGAAAAAAAGTAGCTTATTAATTTCATTTTATGAATACAAAGTAATGATAAAATTAAAAGTTAAACTAGGGGCCATTGGTTCCAAGGAATCTTAGATAAGATCAATAGAAGACCAATTCCATAAAAAATCACAAAGGTTTTAAATTTTTTATGATCCTCGGTTTTCTTCTTATGTTTAGACCAGCCAATTGTAATAAAAATTGTTGCTAAAATCATCATAATTGGGTGTTCTATTGCTAGAAGTCTCGTCGCAGCATCTCCCATTACTTCACTCCCATTAGCTTTAAGCGCTTTGTAATATGGGCTAGAAAAATACCAACCCAACCCAATAAGCAATTGAATATGTGAAAAAATTAAGGTAAATAAGCCGAGCCTAAGATCTTTATCTGAAAATGATTTCTTTTTTAGTAGTCCGTAAATTGCATTTACAACGGTTATTATTAAAACAGTAAGTACTAAATATGCCCAATACGAATGGATAGTTTTCATCATGATATATTTGTTTGTTTATTAAAAATACTAAATTTATTCATAAAAAAACCATCTTTGATTTAAATCAAAGATGGTTTTTTATAATTTATAATTTTCTTATTAGAAGTTATATCTCATTGTGAAATTCCATGTTCTTCCAAAACCAAAGAAGGCCTTATTGTTTGTGTTAATCCCACGGAAAGTATCGTCATCACTTCCTTCAACAAAATTATTAGTTAAAGATTCAGCAAGGTATACAGTATTACCAAGGTTATTAACGTTTAATCTAAGCTTTAAACCTGTATCATTTTTGAAATTAAATTTATAAGACATTCCTAAATCTCCTAAGAAATAGTTAGGTAATTGAAGTGAACCATTGTTTACTTCATCTTGAAAATCTTCAGTATTTATATCTGCATATAATCTTGCAGCATAACGATGACTGTAGTCAACTTCAAAATTATCTGTAACATCCCAATCAAAACCTAATCTTGCGGTAGTTTGAGCAGAGTTTCCAACTTTAACACCGTCTAGGTATAAATTTACTAAACCTACTGGGTCTACGTCGTCAAAAGCAGTTCCTGAAACATTTCCTGAATATTCCCAATCACCAACAGAAGCCATACCGACTAATTTAAAGTTATCACTTATTAAATATTCGAAGTCTAATTCAACTCCAGTATGTAATTGCTTTATCCCCTGAAGATCAGCAGTACCTCTGGTACTTCCATCACGAAACCCTACAGTTTTAAATCTATCTTTCCATTCTGTTCTGTAATAGTTTACATTAGCACGAAACTTTTCAGATGTGTATCCGTATCCTATTTCAAATCCAACTACTTTTTCATTTCTTGTATTTGGGTTTATGTTATTCCTGTTATTTTGAAAAACTGCATCAATAAAAGGTTGCTTAGAATAGTCTCCCATATTTACAAAAACATTGTGATTTTCGTCAATATTCCAGTTTACACCTCCTTTAATGTTTCCTCCAATGAAGTTCTGCCAATCAGTTTCTCTTTCTGGATCAGAATCTAAGTAGTTAAAAGGATCTATTCTTTTAAAACCTTGTTGAGAAATACCTACTTGAACAAAAGCAGTAATATCATCAGAAACGTATTCTAACTGGCTAAATGCTCCAGCCCAACGTACTTTACCTATGTTATAGTAATTAATCTTTTGCTCATCTTCTGTGCTTCTGAAAACATTCCATTGTTGAGCTAAATCAGAACTATATGCTGTAGATTGAATATTTAAAGGATTGTTGATATCATCATTATCTCTATATCCGTCAGCACCTAAAAGATTATCTACTCTTCTATAGTGATATCCTTTGTAAGAACGAATATCAACTCCAAAATCAAAAGTTAAGTTGTCATTTATCTTTGTATTGTAGTTAGATAATAATCCCACCCAGTTGTGAGAATTTACAGAAGCTCTTCTGATAAATCCATTTCTTCTTTCTAAACCATTAGGCATGCTAGAGTCACTTAATTCATCATCGTTTACTATTTGTAAACCTGTAGAAGGGTCAGCAGGATTTGAGTAAGAATATCCACTACTAAAATTTCCGCCTAAACCTGAATTAGCTCTTACGATTTCATCCCATTCAACTAATCCAGTGTCTGGATTTCTGAATCTACTTGAGCTAGCAAAATTTCCTCCCATTCTTCCAATGTCACCTGTTCCACCACCACGACCGAAAGATACGTATGCAGAAGTAGTTAAATTAGAAGTTTCGTTGATGTCCCAAGACCAGTTAAAAGAAGAAACAGGTTTGTGGTAAAAGTTTTTTCTCCAGTTAAACTCTTCACCATTTAAATATCCATGGTTGTAGTTATATTTTTTCCCATATTTTAAGTAATCACCTATATCCGCCATATTGAAAAAACTAGTTGTTCTTTGGTTGTGCGTTTGAGGTGCTCCTGTTAACATGAATTGGAAATTATGATCACCTTTATCCCAACCAAGACCAACGAAGTAATTGAATCCTTCAAATTCAGTTCCGTCTACATATCCGTTACCAGCAGTTCTACTCATCAAGAAAGATGCAGCAAAACCATTTTCGTTTTTACCAGTATTATATGAAGCTAAATTTTTGAAGTATCCGTCGTTACCTATTGAAGATACGATTGAACCTCCTTCTTCTAGGTCTGTAGTTTTAGTGATAATATTTATAGTACCACCTACTGAAGATATTGCTAACTTAGAAGAACCTAATCCTCTTTGAACCTGCATTGCAGTTGTTACGTCAGATAATCCAGACCAGTTAGACCAGTATACTTTACCGTTCTCCATATCGTTAACTGGAACTCCATTGATAAGTACAGCTATATTTTCTTGAGCGAACCCACGAATTGTAATTCTAGAATCTCCAAAACCACCACCAGATTTGGTTGCGTATACAGATGGAGTGTTGTTTAAAAGTTCAGGAAATTCTTGAGATCCTAACTTGTCTTGAATTTCAGCAGCTTTAATTGTAGATTTTGCTACAGGTGTTTGTCTGTCTTTTGCAATGTCAACAATACCTCTTAAAACTACTTCTTCTAGGATGTTTCCATCTTCGTTTAATTTAACACTTCCTAGGTCAATTGAACCCGTGAAAGCAATTTCCATAGTCTTAAATCCTAAATAAGAAACTACAATAGTTCCACTTTCTGATGAAGCGGTTAGTGTAAATTTCCCATCAAAATCTGTTTCAGTTCCGTTAGATGTGCCTTTGACTACAACAGTTGCTCCTGGTAATCCTTCGTTAGATTCGTCAACGATAGTACCAGAAATTTTTGTTTGGCCAATTACTGTTGCAGCTATAAAAAATAAAGCTACAAATAATAAGTTCTTAAAGTTTTTCATTATAGAATGTTAATGTTATTAATTCTCTGCAAAAGTCTTTTATTTTGAGAGCTGTAATGTTAATTAAATGTTAAAAATTAGCAAAATATTAACTTTTTAAAAGTAGTTTTTTTTTATGAGAAAACTGTTTTTTTTAGGTTAATTGTTAAGTTGTTTATTAACATAAACTAGTGCAAAAGTATAAAAAAAAAACAAAAGAGAGTTTATTCTTTATTTAAAAGCTTTTTTGCCAATTCTTTTCCTAGTTCTACACCAAATTGGTCATAGCTAAAGATGTTCCAAATAACCCCTTGAACAAATATTTTATGTTCGTACATCGCAATTAATTCTCCTAAAGATGCTGGAGTTAATTTCTTAAATAGAATAGCATTACTAGGCCTATTCCCCTCAAATACTTTATAGGGTAGCAGTGTGTTAATAATTGAACCATTTCCTGAAGTTTTAAGTTCTAGATGCACATCTTCTTTAGATTTTCCAAAAGCCAAAGCTTCCATTTGTGCATTATAATTAGCCATTAATTTTTGGTGATGATCGGTTAATCCATATAAAGAAGTTTCATAACCAATAAAATCTGATGGAATTAATTTTGTTCCCTGATGCACCAATTGCATAAAAGCGTGTTGCATATTAGTTCCGGTACTACCCCAAACTATAGTTCCTGTTTGATAATCTACTTGGTTTCCATTTCTGTCTACACTTTTACCATTACTTTCCATAATAGCCTGTTGTAAATATGGGGCTAATTTTGTTAAATACTGAGTGTAGGGAAGTATTGCTTCAGATTCTGCGTTATAAAAATTGTTATACCAAATACTTAATAAGGCTAAAATTACAGGAATGTTTTTATCAAATGAACTTTCTTTAAAATGGAGATCCATTTTTTCTGCACCATCTAAAAGAGATTTATAATGATCAAAACCAACAGACAAACTTATAGAAAGACCTACGGCAGACCATAGAGAAAAACGTCCACCAACCCAATTCCACATTGGAAATACATTTTTAGGATCTATTCCAAATGCATCAATCGCATCTGCATTAGTGGAAACTGCTACAAAATGTTTAGCAATATCAAATTGAGATCCTGATTTTAAAAACCAGTTCTTTATTGTATTTGCATTGGTAATGGTCTCTTGTGTTGTAAATGTTTTTGATACAATAACAAATAATGTAGTTTCAGGGTTTAATTTTTTTAAAATTTCAGAAACATGATCCCCATCTATGTTTGAAACAAAGTGAGTTGTTAAGTGATTTTTATAATACTGTAACGCTTCTACAATCATATCTGGTCCAAGATCTGAACCTCCAATTCCAATATTTACAATGTCTGTTATCTTCTTACCAGTGTACCCTTTCCAGTCTCCAGATATTACTTTATTTGAAAAAGCTCTTATTTTTCGAAGTGCTTTTTTAACCTCAGGTCTTATGTCTTTTTTGTTGATTAATATTTCCTCTTCTGAGTTACTTCTTAGTGCTGTATGCAATACTGATCTTCCTTCAGTAACGTTAATAACATCACCGGAAAAGTATTTACCAATTGCGTCTTTAAGCGCTGATTCATTTGCCAGTTCAACTAACAAATCAATTGTTTTTTGATGAATCCTGTTTTTTGAAAAATCTAAGACTAAGTCATTAAAAGCGATTGAGAAATGATTTGCTCTATTAGGATCTTCATTGAATGCTTTTTTTAATGAAAAAGTGTCCATCTCTTCGAAATGAGATGCTAATCTTTTCCAAGCTAAAGTTGTTGTTGGATTTATATTTTTAAGTGGCATTGTAAGTTATTTTATTATTGAATAAAGGCTATATTATCTAGTTGATTATTAAGAGGTTTTATGAAACTTAAATAGGTTGGTTTAAGACTCTTTTTTAAGGGTTTAGCAGCTGGAAGTTTTTGTTTAAATGGATCTACCTGTCTACCATTTTTCCAGAAGCGGTAACAAACATGTGGTCCACTTGTATTCCCCGTCATTCCTACCCAACCAATCACTTCACCTTGTTTTACATACTGTCCTCGCTTAACTTTTCTTCTGCTCATATGAAGATATTGAGTAGAATAGGTATTGTTATGTCTTATTTTAATATAATTCCCATTTCCTCCTTTTCTTCTAGATTCTATAACCTTTCCATTAGCAGTGGCCATAATTGGAGTTCCTACTTTGGCAGCAAAGTCAGTTCCCTTGTGTGGCTTTACTTTTCCATAATAAGCAATCTTTCTCCTTAAGTTATATCTAGAGGAAACTCTGTATTGAAATTTAATGGGAGATCTTAAAAATTGACTTCTCAACATATTCCCTTTGTCATCGTAGTATTCAGGAATTTTTTTAATGGAGTCGGGGATGAATCTGTAGGCATAGAAATCTCTATTATTATGATCGAAAAGCGCTGCTTTTACTTTTCCATAACCAACAAACACACTGTCATCAATGAATTTTTCTTCATAAATTAATTTAAATCGATCTCCTCTTTGAAGTTTTAAAAAATCTAAAGTCCAAGCATAAATATCTGCAACATCATTTGTTAAATTGGGATTTAAATGAAGACTATCCATGGCCTCAGACAACGTAGAATAGATTTTTCCAGAAACTTCTTTTTCAATGATTTTTATGGGTTTTCTGTAGTTGTAGGCAACAATTGTGGAGTCCTTAAAATCTATGATTGTGGCACTAGCTTTACTGTTTTTATAGATAAAAACTTCTGCTTTTTCAAGAGTATCTTTACTTGCAAGAATCATGTAGGGTATTCCAGCTCTAATTCTTCTAACATCGAAGGTGTCTTTAATCTTTTTTGCAATGGCATTTATTTTTGGATAATAAACATGATGCCTGTCTAGAATAATTCCAAAACTATCTCCTTTTTTAATGGTGTCTTTAATCACCTTGAAATCGTTTAATCTGTAGCCAAATTCATAAACAATTTTAGGTAATGAATTAGCGGTTTTCTCAGAGGTGCTTTCAGCGTCTCCCTGATTATCTTTACCACAAGACATAACAAATAATAAAACTAAAAGAAGAATACTTAATTTTTTCAATGTTGTTAGATTTTATTCTTGGTTAAGAATTGGGTAAAAATACAACTTAATCAGCCATAATTTTAAATGAATTTGCTAATCCTTTAAAAGCTTTTAATTCTGCTCTTAAAGATCCAACAGCAAGCGCTGCTTTTAATCTAACAGGAATTTTATTTTTATCATCTGTAACCCATATGGTTACACTTTCACTTTCTTTGAAAACTCTTCCTGATTGAACGATGGGGCGAAATTTGATTGTTTTTATTCTTCCAAACTTAGTTTTTATGTATTCTTTCCCTAAAAATTTAAGCTTAAAAGCAAATGTCTTAGAATCAAAAAACATATTTAAATTAACTTCATCACCAATCTTTATGGTATCTGTATTAATAGTCCTTAAATAGTAAAAAGCTGAAATCATATCTTGTACATCACCAAAAGAGAATTCTTTTGTGGTGTTGTATTTGAAATCTTCAACAGTAGCAATTTTTGTTGCTTGATTAAATTGAATATCTCTTTTGATAATATAACCCCCTTCGTTAACATCCCTCTTAAATAGATATGGCGCTACTTTATAATAATCAAAGTAAGACTCGTAAGTATCCCTTACTTTAAAAAACCATCCAATAAAGTCACTAGTTTTTCCAAAACCCTTTGCATAAAAAACTTTTTTTCCGTCTAAATCGGTTTCTTTTAATGTAAGCTCTGCAGTGCCTGCTTTAAAAAAACCACTATAGCTCATTTTATATTTTAACCACTCTCCATCTTTAAAAGGTTCAGTGATTTCCTGTGCTATAAGAAAGGTAGTTGAAAATAGTAAAAGGAAGATTAAAATTAATTTTTTCATACACATCAAACATATAAAAATTGAATGAGAATCATCAACTTTAGAAAAATAAATACTCTTTAATTAAAGGATGTAAGACTTTTTTAACTAAAAATTATCATTTATCTAAAAGGTTCCCCAATTTTTTAATTCTTCTGGAGACCATAAATATGGATAAAAGATTCTGCGCTGGTATTTAGGGTGTAAGTATTTCCTCCAGCTACTCCCTCCAGTAGCTTCTAGTTCTTTTTCTTTACCTCCTAAATATTTTCCTGCAGCATTATAATGAGCTAATACCCACTTTATATTTACAGTATAATCATAGTGGCGCATTGCTTCAATTAATGTAGCATCTTTTTGAACCTCTTCAGGTAATTGTTTAAATTTCTTTGATAGGTTACACTCATTATAGTCTTCCATAAAGTCTATAAAATCACCCATATATTTTTTGTCAAATAAGTTTATCAATACAGATTTCTCTCCTGTTGAATGATTTTTTCCAGCTGCTTGCCAGTATAAGTGGTCATAAGCATTTTTAAATGGAGAATTTCGATCAATAGTATCTCTATACCTTGCATCAATTAAATTAATGAGTTCTGTAGATGCAAATTCTATTTTGCGATATTGAGCACTTTGAAAACCACTTGCAGGAGTTAAAGTATTTCTAAATTTCAAATATTGATCTCGCTCCATTCCGTCAGCCATTACAGTAAATGAGTTGCTTAGCATATCAAAATACCTGCTAATTCTCATCAAATGCATTGAAAACTTTTCAGCACTAATTTCATCAGTTTTTGCTACTTGATCAATTTCCCATAAAACCATTTTGAATAACAATTCATTAACTTGATGGTACATAATAAATACCATTTCGTCGGGTTGATCTGTTCTTGGAATTTGCAAACCTAAAAGCGCATCAGTTTGAATATAATCCCAATAGGTAATAGGAGTACTCCATAGTAATCCCTCTAACATGGAATCTAAAGGAACGCCTAGTTTTTTATATTTCTCTTCAATGGCTTTTAATAATTCGTCTTTACTCATATGTATTGAAAGTTATGCAATCCTTTTTTCTTAAAATTATAAAGTTCCTCTCTTAGCCTGTTCTCTTTCTATAGACTCAAATAAAGCTTTGAAATTTCCAGCACCAAAACCTTTTGCTCCCATTCGTTGAATAATTTCAAAAAATAGAGTAGGTCTGTCTTCGATGGGTTTTGTGAATATTTGTAATAAATACCCTTCCTCGTCAGCATCAATCATAATTCCTAATGCTTTTAATTTTTCGATATCCTCTCTTAATTCATGGCTAAATTCTTCCAGTCGACCAGGTACAGCGCTATAATATTCTTCAGGTGGCGTAGATAAAAACTCAACTCCATTTGCTGTTAATTGGCTTACTGTTTTAACAATGTCATCAGTAGCTACAGCGATATGTTGAACTCCAGCACCTTCATAAAAATCAAGATACTCCTCAATTTGAGAGCGTTTTTTCCCTTCTGCGGGTTCATTAATTGGAAATTTTATTCGACCATTTCCGTTAGACATTACTTTACTCATCAATGCAGAATACTCGGTATGAATTTGCTTATCATCAAATGATAAAAAATTTTCAAATCCCATAACCTCTTCGTACCATTTTACCCAAACATCCATTTGATTCCATCCAACGTTTCCAACCATATGATCAATATATTTTAACCCTGCAGGTGGAGGGTTATAAGCTGTTTTCCATTCCTGAAAACCAGGCATGAAGATTCCGTTATAATTTTTACGTTCAATAAACATATGTACAGTTTCTCCATAAGTATAGATCCCTGCTTTTATAATTTCTCCGTCTTCATCAGTTTCAACTGTAGGCTTTAAATAGGATTTTGCACCTCTTGAGGTAGTTTCCTCATAGGCTTTTCTTGCGTCTTCAACCCAAAGGGCTATTACTTTAACACCATCTCCATGCTTTACAATATGATCATTAATTATTGATTTACTAGTTAAAGGTGTTGTTAAGACAAGTCTTATTTTATCTTGTTTTAAAACATAACTCACAGCATCTTTAGATCCAGTTTCCAGCCCTTTATATGCATAAGACTGAAACCCGAAAGCTGTTTTATAAAAATGAGCAGCTTGTTTTGCATTCCCTACATAAAATTCTACATAATCAGTACCTAGTAATGGGAGGAAGTCTTGCGCTCCTTCAAATATTTTTTCTAGACCGTAGTCTACAGATGTTATTTTTTTTGACATAATTTAGTATTAATGAGTGATTAAAATTTTTGCTAAAAAATCAGCAAAAAACTACCACATAGCTCTTATTTGAGCTGTTATGTCTATTTTTTTTTCGAACATATTATTCTAACCAAGATTTATGATATTCTTCATCAGCAATTTCCATTGCTGCTTCGGTTACTTTTAAGGGTTTAAACGTATCTACCATGACAGCAAGCTCTTCTGTTTTTGTTTGACCAATGCTTCTCTCGGTAGCTCCTGGGTGAGGCCCATGAGGTATTCCGGCAGGATGCAATGAAATATGACCCGCCTCTATATCATTTCTACTCATAAAATCTCCATCTACATAATAGATAACTTCATCAGAATCTATATTACTATGATTGTATGGAGCAGGAATCGAATCTGGATGATAATCGTACAATCGAGGTACAAAACTGCACACAACAAAAGCATCAGTTTCAAATGTTTGATGAACTGGAGGTGGTTGATGGATACGACCTGTAATAGGCTCAAAATCATGAATAGAAAATGCGTATGGATAATTGTATCCATCATAACCTACTACATCAAAAGGATGTGATGCATAAACCATCTCTATAATTTCGTCTTGTTTTTTCACCTTGATAAGAAAATCTCCTTTTTCTTGATGAGTTTCTAGTTCTTCAGGTCTACGAAGATCTCGTTCACAATATGGAGAATGTTCCAACAACTGACCAAACCAATTTCGATATCGTTTAGGAGTATAAATAGGACGATAAGATTCTACAATAAACAATCTATTATCTTCTGTATCAAAATCAATTTGATATATAATTCCTCTTGGGATTATAAGATAATCTCCATATTTAAAATCTAGATTCCCTAAATGAGTCCTTAATTTTCCTGTTCCTCGATGTATAAAAATTAATTCATCAGCATCAGTGTTTTTATAAAAATAATCTCTTAATGAATTTTTTGGAGATGCTAAAATGATATTACAATCTGAATTTGTTAAGACCGTTTTTCTGCTTTTCAAAAAGTCATTTTCTTGAGGAACTTGAAAACCTTTGAAACGATACGATTTTATGTTATTTTCTTTAGCAATTTTTGGAGCTACAGAATATTGATTTCTAATCTCTTTCACCATGGTGGGTCTGAACTCATGATATGAGTTGGTAGACATTCCGTCAAAACCGATGGTTCCAAAAAGTTGTTCGTAGTAAAGATTTCCGTCTTCTTTTCTAAATTGTGTGTGTCTTTTGGGTGGAATTTTTCCGAGTTTATGATAAAAAGGCATATTTTTTTGATTTGATAATTAAACAACGTATGAATTGACCAATATCAATCAGTTTACTCAGGATTCCTTTTGATGAGGGTTTTTAATAAAATTAGTAATTCTAACCAATACATATTAAGACATTTTTAAAAATGACGTTCTACAAATATACTTAAAAGTATGAATGAAGCTTAACTCTCGGGAGCTAATTCTATTTCTAACCCATCTAAAGCTTCATTGATATGAACTTGGCAACCTAATCTGCTGTTGGCCTTAACATGAAAAGCTTCTGCTAGCATTAAATCTTCATCAGGACTCATTTCAGGAAGTTCATGATTTGAGTTCACATAACATTGACAAGAGGCACACATAGCCATTCCTCCACAAACCCCAATAGTACCCTCTTCCGCAAGTTCATATGACCTCACAATTTCCATAATATTCATGGCCATATCTGTAGGCGCTTGAATTTCATGAAGCGTTCCGTTTCTGTCTGTTATTTTAATTGAAATATCTGACATATTAAGATAGTATAACGCTATTCGATTTTTTTTATGACGGCTTTTGGTGCTTCTTTTTTAGAGCCGTCAAATCCTTCAACCCCTCCAACAGTGGTATATTTCATTACGTATTTTTTGTTTGGATGAATTCTTTTATAAGCACTCTGACACATCAAGGTAGCTTCATGAAAGCCACATAAAATCAATTTTAATTTTCCTGGATAGGTATTCACATCGCCTATAGCATAAATTCCTGGAATATTAGTTTGGTAATCTAATGCATTGTTTACTTTGATGGCATTTTTTTCTATGTCTAATCCCCAGTTTGCAATAGGACCAAGCTTGGGAGACAATCCAAACAAAGGAATAAAGTGGTCAACCTCTAGCACAATTTCTTCTTTGCCATTTTTTGTGATAGAGACACCTGTTACTTTTTTATCGCCTAAAACTCCTGTAACTTCTGCTGGAGTAATCATATTAATTTTTCCTGCATCCTTCAATTCTTGAACTTTATCAACAGAATCTAAGGCCCCTCTAAACTCATTTCTTCTATGAACCAAACTCACTTCAGCAGCAACATCGGTTAAAAAAATAGCCCAATCTAAAGCAGAATCTCCACCACCAGCTATAACAACTTTTTTATTTCTATACATTTCTGGATCACGAATGATATATTCAACACCAGCATCTTCAAAATTAGCAATGTTTGGAATTGGAGGTTTTCTGGGCTCGAAGCTTCCAAGACCACCAGCTATAGCTATAATTGGAGCATGATGCTTTGTCCCTTTGTTTGTAGTAACAATAAAAGTATCATCCTCTAATTTTTCTATGGTTTCTGCACGTTCGCCTAAGGTAAAACCTGGCTGAAATGAAGCTATTTGTTCTAATAATTTAGTGGTTAAATCTCCTGCTAAAATTTCAGGATATGCCGGTATATCATAAATTGGTTTTTTAGGATATATTTCTGAACATTGCCCTCCCGGTTGAGGTAATGCATCTATTAAGTGGCATTTTAATTTTAGTAACCCAGCTTCAAATACTGCAAAAAGTCCAGTAGGTCCTGCACCAATTATTAAGATATCTGTTTTGATCATTTTTAAGTAAAAATCAAGTAAAAGATTTGAATACTACTATTTTTATCAGTTAGTCAATATTTATAACTTGCTGAATGTGAGGTGCATACTTTTTTATAGTAGCTTCAACACCATTTTTAAGTGTCATTTGATTTACAGAGCAACCAATACAAGCTCCCTCTAATTGTACCTTTACAACTTCATCTTCTACAGATAGTAGTTTTATGTTTCCACCATCACTTTCAAGGAAAGGGCGAATTTCACTTAGTGCTTTTTCAACGTTTTCTAATGTTTCTTGTGTTGTCATAAACTTACTTTTTTACGGCGCTACAACCACTCATTGTTGTAATTCTTACAACTTCGGTTGGTGGTAAATTAGCATTTCTTTTTAGCAATTCTGAAACCATTTCTTTGGTGATGTCAGTAAAAGCTTTTTCTAATGGTGTATTTTCTTGTAATGCTACCGGATGGCCAACATCTCCAGACTCACGAATACTCTGTACCAATGGAACTTCTCCCAGAAATTTAGTGGTAATATCTTCTGCTAAATGTTTTGCACCATCTTTTCCAAAGATATAATATTTATTGTCAGGGAGTTCTTCAGGAGTAAAATAAGCCATATTTTCTATAATCCCCAATACAGGAACTTGAATACTTTCTTGTTGAAACATAGCTACCCCTTTTTTTGCATCAGCTAGGGCTATATTTTGAGGTGTACTCACAATTACAGCACCATTAATGGGAAGTGCCTGAACTATAGATAAATGAACATCTCCAGTTCCTGGAGGTAAATCAATCAGTAAGAAATCTAATTCTCCCCAATCTGCATCAAAAATTAACTGATTTAATGCTTTTGAAGCCATAGGACCACGCCAAATAACTGCCTGGTTAGGATTTGTAAAAAAACCTAATGATAATAATTTTACTCCGTAATTCTCTACAGGTTTCATTTTAGAACGACCATTAATATTTACAGAGATTGGTCTTTCTTTTTCTACATCAAACATTAAATGCATTGATGGACCGTAGATATCGGCATCTAAAACACCAACTTTAAATCCCATTTTTGCTAAACTAATTGCTGTGTTTGCGGTAATTGTAGATTTTCCTACCCCACCTTTACCCGAAGCAATAGCAATAATATTTTGAATATTTGGAATTTTCTTTCCTTTTATGAGGTTTGAATTTTCTTCTTTTTTGGGAGTTGCTATTGACTTAACGTTTACTTTAACTTCAATCTTTTCATCAACAAGCGAATGAATTGCTTTTTTTATTTCTAATTCGATTTTCTTCTTGGCTTGGAGTGCTGGATTACTGATGGATACATCAACTACAACCTCACTTCCAAACACAACTAAGTTGGAAATATTGTTATTTTCAATAAGGCTTTTTCCCTCACCTGGTTCAGTTATGGTTTCTAGTGCCTTGTAAATATCTTGCTTCGTAAAAGACATGCTATTTTTTGTTGATTTATTCTAAAATGCAAAGATAACGCTAATGCTTTAGATAGAAAAGCATGTAAATTTCAAATATCTATATATAAATAATAGAAGTTTATAAGAGTTCTTTCATGGGATCCCAAAAGACTTTTTCAAATTGCTGAATTTGATTTTCTACGACAACAATCCCCTCATTTTCTAACAATTGTTGCATAAGATTAGTTCCGCCAAAATGATGTTTTCCTGTGAGTAAACCTTTTCTATTAACAACTCTATGCGCAGGAACTTCTTTTGTTTGGTTGTGAGAATTATTCATAGCCCAGCCTACCATTCTTGCAGATCTTGCAGCCCCTAAATAGTTAGCAATACTTCCATAGGAAGTAACTTTACCATAAGGGATTAAACGTGCAATTTGGTATACTTTTTCGAAAAAGTTGTCAGATTCTTTCACTGTTGAAAGATAGTGAAAATGATTTTTTATTTACTAAGATTGAAAGAGGTATTCATGTGAATTAAAAATTCAATCTGAACTTAATATAAGTTATCGCCTTTCCTTTTTCTAAGTATTTTTTTTCGTAGAAAGTTTGTGTTCCTGTTACTTCATCAGGAGAATAATAATCTTTATAAACATCATGGTTAGCGTGTAAAATTTCATGACCTTCTCCATGCAGTAATCCTAAAGTATAGCCGTGCATAAATTCACTGTCTGTTTTTAGGTTTACAACTCCATTTTCTTTTAAAATTTCATGATATTTTAAAAGAAAATCATGATTTGTCATTCTATGCTTAGTTCGCTTGTATTTAATTTGAGGATCTGGAAACGTAATCCAAATTTCATCAACTTCAGCTTTATCAAAAATATAGTCTACCAATTCTATTTGAGTTCTTATAAAGGCTACATTTGTTAAATTATCTTCCAAAGCTGTTTTAGCACCCCTCCAAAAACGAGCACCTTTAATGTCTATACCAATAAAATTCTTATCTGGATTTCTTTCAGCTAAAGCAATGGTGTATTCACCTTTACCACAACCTAATTCAATAACAATTGGGTTATTGTTATTAAAAAAAGAATGCCATTTTCCTTTGTGTAAAAAGTTATGAAGAACTTCTTCTCTTGTTGGTTGAATGACATTAGGAAACGTTTCGTTTTCATGAAAACGTTTCAATTTATTTTTACTTCCCAAAATAGTAGTTGATTAAGCGCGATCTTCTGTTCCCTCTTTGACGAATTTTCGAGACTCTTTCATCCAATAAGCCAAGAGAACTAATAAAACACCTAAAAAAAACCAATTCACAGCATTTGCTATCCACCACCCAAAATCTTCTTGCGCTAGAGAACGAATACTATTAAAGGGTAAGAACAACACATCAGTGAATAATTCTCCAACCCATTTGAAAATATTGAATGCTATCATATCTTAAAGTATATTTACGGTACAAAAATATAAAAACTAAGTATGTTAGCCAATTTTTTTGGGAAATCAAATCCAGTAAATTTTATTGTCATTTTTTCTATTTTTTTAGGATTTTTTTTAACTCACAATATAACTTCATCCCTCTCAGTAATCTTTAATTTTAATTTTGTTTTGGATCAGGTTTTAATGCTTACATTTTTTTTAGTGTTTTTCTTTTTTTTCAACTTCATTTTATCTAAAAATAAATTAACTCTATACAATTCTTATGGGTTTTTAATTTTTGTGCTATTATTTGGGTTTTTTCCTGCTTCAATGTCAAGTAAACATGAATTATTTTTAAATATCTTAGTATTGGTATATTTAAGAAGGGTTTATAGTTTAAGAAGCGGTAAAGACCTTTACAAGAAAATATTTGATAGTGGATTTTGGTTGGGAATCCTTTTTCTACTAGCTCCAAAAACTGTTCTATTTGGAATATTACTATTTTTATCGATATGGTTATTCCAAAAAATAAATTTGAGAACACTTTTAATTTCTTGTTTAGGGTTTTTGGCCCCTTTAACATGCTACGTCACCTATTGTTTTTGGTTTAATCAAACTGAGGAGTTTACAGCATTATTTTTATGGTATGCTAATTATAATTTTGAATTATTTACAGACAGCTCTATTTTTATACCCACAATAGTATTAGTAACATTAGTATTGATATCAATACTAGTTAAAACTCCAAAAGTGATTTCAATTAGTGGTAATTATAGGAAATATTGGATTCTTATTATTTTTAATTTTATTATAGCAATTACTGTTCTCACAATTCAAAATACACTTAATGAATCTCAATTTATATTACTTTTTTTTCCAATCTCTATTATTTTAACAAATTGGCTAGAAAGCATACAAAAATCTTTTTTAAAGAATATTCTTATAGCATCATTACTTATTACTCCAATTATTCTCTTTATAATTTAGGACCATAAGAAAGATCACCAGCATCACCCAACCCCGGAACAATATATCCTTTTTCATTTAGTGTTGGGTCAATATCTGCAATCCATAACTCTGTACTCTTTGGAAAATGTTTTTTGATATAATTGACACCTAATTCAGAGCCAATTACAGAAACAATATGAATTTTTTTAGGGGTGCCAAATTTTTTAATTGCTTCATACGCAGTGACCATTGATTTTCCAGTAGCTAGCATTGGATCTGCAATAATTAACGTTTTTCCATCCAACGCAGGAGTTGCAAAATACTCTACTTTAATTTCAAACGTTGTATTGTTCTTTGAGTGGTGTCTGTATGCAGAGATGAATGCATTTTCAGCAGTGTCAAAATAATTTAAAATTCCTTGGTGAAGGGTTAGCCCAGCTCTTAGAATAGAACAAATCACCAAATCATTGTGAATTACTTTTACGTTTTTTTCTCCCAATACAGTAAATATTTTTTCTTCAGAATAGCTAAGTTCCTTACTTAATTCATAAGATAAAATTTCACCAATACGTTCTATATTCCTTCTAAAACGCATACTATCTTTTTGAATATTTTGATCCCTTATTTCTTTTATGAAGGTGTTTAGAACTGATTTTTTTTTCAATAAATGATGTACAATCATATTTTGTTTTTTTAGTTTCAAAAAAAAAGTGTTTTATTTAAATTACGTATATTTATAAAAGTTAATATATTATAATTAGCAAATTCATAAACTTACAACTTATGATAATCAGCTGAGAATTTAACAACCAAAAACAAAAAAGAGTCATTAATGACTCTTTTTTTATTTACTTAAAACACTCATAATTTTTTCGATTACTCTGTCTGGTGATATAGTTTCCATTACATTTTCATATCCATTTATTACTTTATTTCCATAAATCGAGCAGGGTATTTTAGGATATTTTTCAAGATCTGAAATCAAACAATAATCGTCGGGTTGATGAAACGGAGCAAAGCCAGCATAAGGATGTGTTACCCCCCATAGTGTAATGGTTTTTACTTGTTGCATTGCTGCTAAATGAGCATTACCCGAATCCATAGAAACCATTAAGTCTAATTCACTTATAACTTTTAATTCTTCTTTAAAAGAAAGTTGTCCAGCTAGATTAATTACGTTTTTGTAAGTGTTTTCTATAGTATTTAAAATTTTTATTTCATGTTTTCCTCCGCCAAAAAGAAATATTTTAAATCCTTTTGAGGCCATTTCTTTAATTACTTCTTCCATTAGCTGAAGTGGATATACTTTGCCTTTAAATGCTGCAAAAGGAGCTATACCAATCCAGGTATCCTTTTTTAATCCTGTGATAAGAGTAATTTTTTCAGATAATTTTTTTTTCTCAATTAGGGTTGGATTTGAAAGGTCTAGATTAAAACCTAATTTGTTTAAAACTTCTGCATATCGCTGATGCGAAGTTTTTAATTGCTTAAAAATCTTATTTTTTGTTCTTGTTAGTGCTTTTTTTTCTGTCCTTCCTTTGTCTATATATGTGCAAGGATTTCCATTAAAAATAAATAGAGTCCTCAGTATTTTTGAACGTAATACATCGTGAAAATCAGCAACATGTGTAATTTTTTCTTTCTTGAGTTCACGGTAAAGTTTAAAAAGGCCTAATATACCTTTGTGTTTTGTATTTACTTGAGCAGCAAAAAAAGAAACTTGAGGAATTTTATCAAAAAGAGGTTTAAAAAAAGGCTTAGACAGAACTGTTATTTTACATTCAGGATGTTTCTCTGTGAGTGCTCTAATAACTGGAATTGACATGGCAACATCTCCCATTGCTGAAAGCCTAATTATTAAAATATGTTGATGGTTAGACACTAATAACTTTTAAATGTAAATGTAATCTTTTCATCAGAATTATATTCATGTCTAAAATTATTATGGAATTCTTTAGTTTTAAAAATCGATTATTAAACTAAGACAACTAAAAGTAACAGGAAATTAATAATGTATCTTTGTAATCTATTAAAAAGACAATAAATGATTCAATCAATGACGGGTTACGGTAAATCCGTATTACACTTATCAGATAAAAAAGTAACCATAGAGATAAAATCTCTAAACAGTAAGAATTTAGATTTAAATGTTCGTATTCCTTCTTACTATAGGGTAAAAGAACTTGCTGTCAGAAAAGAATTGGCCTCTTCACTAGTGAGAGGAAAAGTAGATTTTTCTATTTATATAGAAATGACAGCAGATGAAACCTCGACAACAGTAAATAAAGGGGTTGTTGCAGAATACATGCAACAGCTAAGAAATGTAGTTCAAACCGGTTCCTCTAATGATGTAGAATTGTTAAAAATGGCTGTTAAAATGCCAGATGCTTTAAAAACAGAGCGTGAGGAATTAAATGAGGATGAATGGTCCGAAATTAATGTAAAGATAAAAGAAGCTATCAAAGAGATCATTCAATATCGAATAGACGAGGCAGCCTCTTTGGAAGATGATTTTAAATTGAGAATTAAAAATATTGAAAGTTTTTTAGATGAAGTAAAGTCATTTGATGAGTCAAGAATAGAGTTCGTTAAAGAGCGACTGAAAAAAGCAATAGATGAACTAAAAGTAACAGCAGATGAAAATCGTTTTGAACAAGAATTGATATACTATCTTGAAAAACTTGATATCAATGAAGAGAAGGTAAGGTTAGGAAATCACTTAAGCTATTTTTTACAAGAACTAGAGACCCCAGACTCTAATGGAAAAAAATTAGGATTTATTGTACAAGAGATAGGTAGAGAGATAAATACTATTGGATCAAAAGCTAACTTTGCTCCAATGCAAAAAGCTGTTATTCAAATGAAGAACGAGCTAGAAAAAGTTAAAGAACAGATTTTAAACGTATTATAATATAGATTTTGAAAAAAACTTCTGTAAGACGATATAACTTAAAGTATGAATAAATTTAAAGGAAAATTAATTGTTTTTTCAGCACCTTCTGGATCAGGAAAAACGACTATTGTCCGTCACTTATTACATCAAGAAAAATTTGGACTTGAGTTTTCTATATCTGCAACCTCTAGGGAGGCTAGAAGTAAAGAAATTCATGGAGAAGATTATTATTTTATGTCTGCACAACAATTTAAACAAAAAATAAAAGCAGATGAATTTTTAGAATGGGAAGAAGTTTACATTAATAATTTTTATGGGACTCTAAAGTCAGAAGTCGATAGAATTTGGGCAAAAGGAAAGCATGTAATATTTGATATTGATGTGGCTGGTGGGTTAAGAATTAAGAAAAAATTCCCAAAGAAAACTTTAGCTGTTTTTGTAAAACCACCTGACATTAACGAACTAATAATCAGATTAAAACAAAGAGGAGAAGAATCTCCAGAAAAAATAGCTATGCGAGTTGCAAAAGCTCCAACAGAGATGGCAACAGCGCCTCAGTTTGATACCATAATTTTAAATGATGACCTAGCAACAGCGTTACAAGATGCTGAAAATTTAGTAAATGATTTTTTAAATAAGTAAGTATGAAGATTGGGTTGTATTTTGGGACTTTTAATCCAATTCACGTAGGGCATGTGATTATTGCCAATCATTTAGTGGAGTATTCAGAGCTAGATGAGATATGGATGGTTGTTACTCCACATAATCCACATAAAAATAAAAGTTCTCTTTTAGCAAATCATCATAGATTAGAATTAGTGTATTTGGCACTCCAAAGCCATACTAAAATTAAACCTTCAGATATTGAGTTTAAATTACCTCAACCTAATTATACAGTTAATACATTAGCTCATATTAATGAAAAATACCCTCAACATGAGTTTAGTTTAATTATGGGTGAAGACAACTTAAAAAGTTTTCACAAATGGAAAAATTTTGAAACTATTTTAGAAAACCATCATCTTTATTGTTATCCTAGAATTTCTGAGGGAGAAGTTAAAACTAATTTTAACAATCACCCTAAAATTCATAGAATAGAGGCCCCAATTATTGAACTTTCAGCGTCATTAATTCGTAATGGAATAAAGAATAAAAAAAATGTAGCACCAATGCTTCCGATTGAAACGTGGAAATATATTGATGAGATGAATTTTTATAGAAAATAAATAACTATTGCCAATTAATTTAACTCATTTAAATACAGAGAATATTTAAAACAAGGTTTCGTTGTATATTTGTTACATCACACATTTTTAAATGGTAAAAAACAACAAAAAGAAAGGGAAATTAAAACAAAAACTTACAAATAAGTACCGTTTGGTTGTTTTAAACGAGAATACTTTTGAAGAAAGATTCTCGTTAAAATTATCACGCTTAAATTTTTACATTTTTGGTGGATTATTTTCTATTACTTTGATTTTAGTAACAATTTTATTAATTGCTTTTACACCATTAAAAGAATATATTCCAGGATACTCCTCAACTAAATTACAAAAAGACGCAAAAAAACTTACGATAGATTCAGATTCTCTAAAAAACAGATTAGCAATGTTAGAGAATTATACAAACTCTATCAAATCTGTATTAAAAGGAGAGTTAACTTCAGAGGAGATAATAGACTCTCTACAAGATTCAGCAAAAAGAATTCAAATAGATGAAAGTACACTAGACGCTACCAAGCAAGATTCTATTTTTAGAGAAAAGATTGAAAGTAGAGATCGTTTTCCTTTATCAGATGAATCACAGGATAAATTAAAAATTGTATTTTTTGCTCCTGTAAGTGGAAACGTTTCCCAGTTATTTAACTCTGAGAATAAACATTTTGCTATTGATGTAGTTGCTAAACTAGGAACACCTGTTAAAGCAGCAGCAGACGGTACTGTGATTTTTTCTGAATGGACAACTGAAACAGGGTATGTAATTATTTTAAAACATGCCAATAATTTTATTTCTGTATACAAACACAATGGAACTTTATTGAAACAACAGGGAGATTTAGTGCAATCTGGTGAGGCAATAGCAAGTATTGGATCTTCTGGAGAATTAACAACCGGCCCCCATTTACATTTTGAGCTTTGGAGTGACGGTTATGCTGTAAATCCTGCTAACTATATAGATTTTAAATAAATGAGTATTAAATCTACTTTAGCAATTCCTTTTGCAAAAAACGCTCAAAAAAAAGTCTACAAGTGGGCTTATGAGCCCCATAAAACTCAGCAAAGAATCTTTAAAGAGCTTATTAAAAAAGCAAAAAATACAGCTTTCGGTAAAGATCACAATTTTCATAAAATTACTTCATATTCAGAGTTTAAAAAACAAGTAAAAGTATCTGATTATGAAAGTTTAAGATCCTACATAGACAGAGTGGTGTCTGGAGAAAAAAATGTACTTTGGAAAGGGAAGCCTTTATATTTTGCAAAAACATCAGGTACAACATCAGGTGCGAAGTACATTCCGATCACTAAAGAGTCAATGCCTACTCATATAAAGGCAGCAAAAGAAGCGCTACTATGCTATATTGTAGAAAAAAATGATGCTAGTTTTGTAAATGGTAAAATGATATTTTTACAAGGAAGTCCAGTTTTAGAGCGGTTAAATGGAATTAAATTGGGGAGATTGAGTGGAATTGTAGCCCATTATGTACCCCAGTATTTATTAAAAAACAGATTGCCAAGTTGGGAAACGAATTGTATAGAAGACTGGGACACTAAAGTAAATGCAATTGTAGATGAAACTATAGATGAGGATATGTCTGTGATTAGTGGAATTCCTTCTTGGGTTCAAATGTATTTTGAAAAGCTTATCGGCAAGACAGGAAAGACCATTTCAGAAATTTTTCCAAATTTTAATTTTTTCATTTATGGTGGAGTAAACTTTGAACCCTACAAAAATAAGTTTGAGACTCTAATTGGAAAAAAAATAGACTACATAGAGTTATATCCAGCATCAGAGGGTTTTATTGCCTACCAAGACTCTCAAAGTGAGCCAGGGATGTTACTACAATTAAATAGTGGCATTTTTTATGAATTCATTCCCGCAAATGAATATTTTGATGCAAACCCAACCAGAGTCTGTTTAGAAGATGTTAAATTGAATGTTAACTACGTAATCATACTCAATACCAATGCAGGTTTATGGGGGTATAATATTGGTGATACTATAGAGTTTACTTCATTAATGCCCTATAGAATTAAAGTAACAGGTAGGATTAAACATTTTATCTCTGCTTTTGGAGAACATGTGATTGGAAAGGAAGTTGAAAAAGCGTTAAATGACGCTATAAAAGGAACAAATATTAATGTTAGTGAATTTACAGTAGCTCCTCAGGTTAATCCAATTGAAGGATTACCTTATCATGAGTGGTTCATTGAGTTTGAAAATGAACCTGAAGACATCGATGGTTTTGCATCAAAAATAGATGCATCTATGCAAGTTCAAAATATATATTATTCTGATCTAATAGATGGAAAAATATTACGACCATTAATTGTAAGAAAAGTTAAAAAAGGAGGCTTCCATGAATACATGAAATCTATAGGTAAGTTTGGCGGGCAAAATAAAATTCCACAATTATCCGATAATAGAAAAATAGCAGATGTCTTACAGAATTTTTTAAAAGACTAGTTTTACAAGATTAATTTCATAAAAAATTAAATGAAAATTATTTCAACCAATATAGGCGAACGAAAAGATATCAATTGGAAAGGAAAAATTATCACCACCGGAATTTTTAAATTTCCAGTTGATACTCCTATTTTTCTTGATACAGAAGATGTAAAAGGAGATGTAATTTGCAATAGAAAACACCATGGTGGTATCGAACAGGCAGTTTATGGGTATTCTCAATTACATTATGCTTATTGGAAAGATCAATATGCCTCATTAGATTGGCAATTCGGTATGTTTGGTGAAAATTTAACCATAGATAGTTTAGAAGAAACAGAAATTCATGTAGGCGATACTTATAAAGTTGGAGGATGTATTTTAGAGGCTACAAAACAAAGAGACCCTTGTGTAAAATTAGGAGTACGTTTTAACGACATAAAAATCGTGAAGCAATTCTGGAACACAACTATGTGTGGAGTGTATTTTAAAGTTTTACAAACCGGAAATGTAACTACTGGAGATGCTTTTGAACTCATAAAAAAATGTCCAGAAAATCCAACAATTTCAGACCTGTATATTGCAAAAAGGCTACGCAAAGGACTGTAGATGTTTAAACTGCTTTCTCTTTCTTATGAAGAAAACGAGTTAATTTCATAGAAAGATCTAATAAAATAATTTTAGCATTTCCATTTCTTTCAATATGGTATAGCGCATCATTTAATTCTTTCTCAATTGCTAAGATATTTTCACTGTGAACAAAAGGAGCAAAATTATGCAAATCAAATTTTGGTGTTTTTATCTCTAAGAAAACTAACTCTGGTGACTTATAATTTAATAATAAAGCCTGCCTAAAGAATTGTAAGCAGTACGCTAAAAATTGTTTTTGAGTTTCCCTACCAGATTTTGCAATAGTATCAGCCCAAACCACTAATTCTTGTATAATAGCTGCATTTCCCTTAGCTTTAAAAGCAGTACGAATCCAATTGATAAACCACTCTTCAAAAATAAGATCATTAGAATCTTGATGTAATAGATGAACTGCTTTATTGTAATTTCCTTCAGCTTGAGTTGCTATTTTTAGAGCTTCACTTTCTGATGAATTTTCTTTTGCTACCAAACTTTTGGCAATATCTTTTTCACTTAAAATAGGAAAGTGCAATGCTTGGCAACGAGATCTAATCGTATTAATTATTTGATCTTCGTGTTCAGTAATTAATAAAAAAATTGTTTTCTCAGGTGGTTCTTCAATTAACTTTAGTAATTTATTAGCTGCTGCAGTATTCATTTTTTCAGCCATCCAAATAATCATTACTTTAAAACCGCCCTCATAAGATTTAAGTTGTAATTTTTTCACAACCTCTAAAGCTTCATCAACCCCAATCATTCCTTGCTTATTTTCTACACCAATAGATTGCAACCAATTAAAAAGACTCCCATAAGGTTGATTTTTCACAAAATCTCTCCATTCAGATAAAAATAAATTACTAACGGGGTGTTTTTTAACAGAATCATTTGTGGTTACTGGAAAGGCAAAGTGTAAATCTGGATGTTGTAGTTTATCTACTTTTAATTTACTTGCCTCAGGATTGTCAGAAAAATGACTTAATAAAAATTGTGCGTAAGCAATTGCAACGGGTAAAGTTCCTGAACCCTCTTTTCCAATAAATAATTGTGCATGAGGAATTCTTCCATTCTTAGCAGAAGCCAGTAAATGGTTTTTTATATGTTCCTGGCCAATAATTTGATTAAAAAGCATGACACAAATATAAGCGATAATTTTACGCAAACGTTATATTAACTTTTCAGTTTTCAATTTCTGTGAACCCCTTTTATTAGCTATTTTTGTGTAAAATAATTAATAATGAAAACCATACAAGACTTCAACTTTAAAAATAAAAAAGCATTAATACGTGTAGATTTTAATGTTCCTCTTAACAACAACTTTGAAGTAACAGATGCGACAAGAATAGAAGCAGCAAAACCTACAATAAAAAAGATTTTAGAAGATGGCGGTTCTGTTGTTTTGATGTCTCACCTAGGAAGGCCTAAAGGAGTAGAAGCAGCCTATTCATTGAGTCATATTGTAGAAAAAGTAACCGAAGTTTTAGGAGTTCAAGTCAAATTTGTAGCTGATTGTGTTGGAGAAAAAGTAACAGAAGCTGTAAATAACTTACAAAATGGTGAAATTTTATTGTTAGAAAATCTTCGATTTTATGCAGAAGAAACCGCTGGTGATGAGGGGTTCTCAAAACAATTGGCTAACAACGGAGACATTTATGTAAATGATGCTTTTGGGACTGCTCATAGAGCCCATGCTTCAACAACTATTATAGCTAAATATTTTTCAGACAATAAATGTTTTGGAAGTTTGCTAGCCACAGAAATAGAAAGTATAGATAAAGTATTAAATAACAGCGAGAAACCTGTTTTAGCTATTTTGGGAGGGGCAAAAGTATCCTCAAAAATTACTGTGATAGAAAATATCTTGGACAAGGTAGATCATTTAATCGTTGGAGGTGGGATGACATTTACTTTTATAAAAGCACAAGGAGGTAGTGTGGGAGATTCTATTTGTGAAGATGATAAAATGGAGTTGGCTTTAGAAATTTTAAAAAAAGCAGCTGCTAAAAATGTTCAAATTCATCTTCCTGTAGATGTATTAGCTGCAGACGATTTTTCAAACGATGCCAATACTCAAGTAGTAGACGTTTCAAAAATACCAGATGGTTGGCAAGGACTAGATGCAGGTCCTAAATCTCAGCATATTTTTGATGAGGTTGTCAATTCATGTAAAACCATTTTATGGAATGGCCCTTTAGGAGTTTTTGAATTAGAGACTTTTTCTAAAGGAACCATTTCACTTGGTAATTCTATTGATAAAGCTACTCAAAACGGTGCTTTCTCTTTGGTAGGAGGAGGAGATTCTGTCGCGGCAGTAAAACAGTTTGGTTTTGCAGATAAAGTTAGTTATGTGTCTACTGGTGGAGGTGCCATGCTAGAAACATTAGAAGGTAAAAATTTACCTGGAATTAGCGCTATACTTTCTTAGAGAATATTCTTATATTTAGACTTTCTAAAAGAATATATATTACAAGATGATTCGCTGATTAGCGAATCATCTTGCTTTCAAAAAAAATATGAAATACACTACACTACCTAAAACTAGTATTAAAGTTTCGAAAATTTGTTTAGGAACCATGACTTGGGGGAACCAAAATACCCAAGACGAAGCATTTGAACAAATGGATTATGCTCTTGAACAAGGGGTCAATTTTTTTGATACAGCAGAACTATATCCAGTACCAGCAACTCCGGAAACTTATGCAGATACAGAACGTATCATTGGAAACTGGTTTCAAAAAACAGGAAACAGAGATAAGGTTGTTTTAGCGAGTAAAATTGCAGGTGGAGGAGACTATACAAAACATATTAGAACAGGAGGGTTTATCAAACAAAATATTACAGAAGCTATTGAAGGTAGCTTACAAAGATTACAGACTGACTATTTAGATTTATATCAATTACATTGGCCCTCTAGAGGCGTAAATTGTTTCGGTGTTAGAGATTATCCTTATCAAACAGCTTCAAAAGAAGCAGAAAATCACCTAGAAATTTTAGAGACTCTAAACGCTTTTGTAAAAGCGGGAACTATCAGAACAATAGGTCTTTCTAACGAAACACCCTGGGGTACAATGAAATACCTCCAAACAGCTAAAGATCACAATTTGCCAAGACCAGTTACCATCCAAAATTCATATTCGTTGATTCATAGAGGCTACGAAGTAGGACTATCTGAAGTATCCATGAGAGAAGACATAGGTTTATTGGCCTATTCTCCCTTGGCACAAGGCGTATTGTCTGGAAAATATTTAGATGGGAAAAGCCCAGAGGGCTCTCGAGGGAACTTGTTTCCAAGATTTATAGCACGTTATATGGGAGACGGTTCTAGTGAAGCCGTAAAAAGATATCAAGCTATTGCAAAAAATAATGGAATTACCCTGTCAGAATTATCTTTGGCTTTCATCAATCAATTGCCATTTGTAACCAGTAATATCATTGGCGCTACTAAGATGAGTCAACTCAAAGAAAACATAGGAAGTATTCATATAGAATTGTCTCAAGAAACTTTAAAAGAAATTCAAGAGGTACATGCTATGGTCCCTAACCCTGCTCCTTAATAATAGATTTTCTTATTTGTTTTGTTTAGAAGCCCAATTATCTCTTAACCCAACAGTTTTATTAAAAACTAAAGCGCCTGATGTGGTATCATTATCAACATTAAAATACCCTAAACGTTGAAATTGAAATCGTTCTCCTATGCTAGCCGATTGTAAGCTAGGTTCTACAAAAGCATTAATAACCTCTAAAGAAGTTGGATTTAGGAACTCCATAAAGTCTTTATCTTTATGACTATCTGGAGCTTCGTCTGAAAACAAACGATCATAAGACCTTACTTCGGCATTGATGGCATGCTTTACAGATACCCAATGCAAAGTTCCTTTTACTTTACGTATACTTTCTTCAGTTCCGCTTCCAGATTTACTTAAAGGATCATAAGTACATTGAATTTCAGTAATATTACCTTCCTTATCTTTGGTACAACTTTCTGCTTTAATGATGTATGCGTTTTTTAATCGAACCTCTTTACCTAATTTTAACCGAAAGAATTTCTTATTTGCTTCCTCTCTAAAATCTTCTTTTTCTATATAGAGTTCTCTTGAAAAAGGCACATCTCGACTTCCAAAACCTTCTTCATAATCATTATAACTTGCATCTAAAAGCTCTTCTTTACCTTCAGGGTAATTTGTAATGACCACTTTTACAGGGTCTAAAACTCCCATTACTCTTTTAGCAGTTTTATTTAAATCTTCACGGATTTTAAATTCTAATAATGCTACATCAATGATGTTTTCTCGTTTAGAAACGCCTACAGTTTCAATAAAACTTTTAATTGATGCGGGTGTATAACCTCGTCTTCTTAATCCAGAAATGGTTGGCATTCTTGGATCGTCCCATCCAGAAACCACACCACCTTCTACCAAACGCATTAATTTACGTTTGCTCATAATGGTATAACTTAAATTTAAACGTGAAAACTCACGTTGTTTTGGAGGGTTTGGAAATTGATCTTTACCATACTCATATACATGATCTCTAAACCAATCATATAAATCTCTGTGAGGTTTAAATTCTAATGAACATAAAGAATGAGATATTTGTTCTATATAATCACTCTCTCCATGGGTCCAATCATACATTGGATATATATTCCAGTCGTTTCCAGTTCTGTGATGTTCTTTGTATAGAACTCTATACATTATAGGGTCACGAAGTAACATATTTGGACTTGTCATATCAATTTTAGCACGCAAGATATGTTCCCCTTCTTGAAACTCACCATCTTTCATTTTTTGGAATAAATCTAAATTTTCGGCTACTGAACGAGTTCTAAAAGGGCTATTGGTTCCGGTTTCCGTTGGTGTTCCCTTTTGTTCTCGCATCGCTTCTGAAGATTGACTATCTACATAGGCTTTCCCTTCTTTAACCATTAAAAGCGCCCAATCATAAAGTTGTTGAAAATAATCTGAAGAATACAGCTCGTTTGCCCATTTGTATCCTAACCATGTAATGTCATTTTTAATAGCATCTACATATTCTTGCTCCTCTT